>Ga0302197_10001315_pt1 | contig 24303 bp, 20 predicted proteins | sample II_Bog_N2_1_FD_193526 | JGI IMG/M metagenome (GOLD analysis project Ga0302197, IMG submission 193526) | Peat permafrost microbial communities from Stordalen Mire near Abisko, Sweden - II_Bog_N2_1 | ecosystem: Environmental > Terrestrial > Soil > Wetlands > Peat | place: Sweden: Abisko...
AAGGGAGCTGACGCACGACAGTGCGCCGAAAACTTCCTAGGAAATCTGCTCTCGCTGTCGAGCGATGGCTCGCGAATTTACTTTTCCGAGCAAAGCTTTGCCGGATTCGGACTGTTTGAGGTATCCACCGACGGCGGCGACGCGGAGCACCTGAAGACTAATTTGGGCGTTCTGAGGGATATATCGCCACTACGGCCCCAACTGCTGCTCCAGGGATTCGACGGCAGCCTGTGGACCGTCGTTGTGGCTGGCGACCAGCCGCATCGAATCGGGAACCTGACGACCGACGACGCTGCGTGGTCGCCGGATGGGGCGACCCTGTACTTCGCCAGGGACCACTCCATCTTTTCTGCGGCGCCCGACGGCAGCAATGCGCGCAAGCTGCTGACCGTCGAGGGCGATCCGTCCTGGATGCGCTTTTCTCCGGACGGGCACGTACTGCGGTTCACGGCCACTGCCAAACACCAACAGGGCATCACCTCGCTGTGGGAAGCGCAAGCCGACGGCAGCCACCTGCATCAGCTGCTGCCGGGCTTTACCAACCCGGCTAACCGCGCTGCAGATCGTGAATCTGAAGACGCGCGCTGTCACCGCGATCCCCGGCTCCAGCGGTCTGTTCTCGCCAAAGTGGTCGCCGGATGGGCGGTATCTGGTCGCGATCAAGTATGACGACGTGCGGCTGAAGCTCTTCGATATGAACCTGCACACCTGGCAGGACCTGGCGGGGGACATCAGGGCGGGTTATCTCGAGTGGACGCCGGACAGCAAATGCGTCGTCTTCGTCCATCAAGAAGGCGCCGCCCGATGGGAAAACCGCGTCTGCCTGGCGGGTCGAAAGGTTCAGCCGATCGGCGACGTGGCCGCCAGCGGAAAGCTTGTGGAAGCTTTCGGGTCCTGGGAGTGGACTGGGCTCGCGCCCGACGGCTCCATCCTCGCGCTGCGCGACACCAGCACTCAGGAGATTTACGCGCTGGACGTGAAGTGGCCGTAAGAGAGAGCCGCGGGGCGTCAGATCTGGCCTCCCGACCAAGCGGTTCTTCCCAGTTCGAGCTGCGAGGCCGCCCCAAATTGGTCTCCCGATCGCCGATCCCTGGCGGCACAGTCATTCGATCGCCATTCAAAAATGGTTTCCGGCCGCTGCGGGCAGGCTTTGGGCCAAACCAAAGGTGACGACATGGTTTCGATCAGGGGATTGACCGATCATGCACAGCAAAAAGGGCAAACCTAGTAGATGAGGGGCCAGGGCAAACAATGACGGCATACCCCGGTCTTTATCTCTTCGGGCCCCCAGATGAGCTTCCCTGTCCTGTCGATCAGTTCCCAATTGTTTGCGGTCCAAACTTGAGCCACTCCTGCGGAGAATTTGCTTGCGCGATTAAACTGGGGCTGTATGACCATCTGGCCAGACTTATCGATAAATCCCCACTTGTCCCCGACCAGAACGGCAGCCAGCTCATTATGGAATCCATCGGCCTGGTCGTACTGAGGCGAGATGACCAGGCGGCCGGTCTTGTCGACGAAACCCCATTTGCAGTCAACTCTGACGGCTGCAAGATCCTCAGAGAACTTTGGCGCTTCGGCAACTTTCCGCGCGTCTAGAATCGGCAGGCTGGCACAAATTCTCTCGAACTGGGGCGGAATAACCGGCTTGCCGGTCACGTCGATAAAGCCCCATTTCCCGCCAACTAGAACGGCTGCCAGCCCGTTATGGAATTCATCGGCAACGTCGTACTGGAGCGGTATGACCATCTGACCTGTTTTGTCGATATATCCCCACTTGTGATCGATAAATACGGCGGCCATCCCCTCAGAAAATCCCTTACCATCTTGATACTGTTGCTTGATTGCGATCTGGCCGGTCTTGTCGATGTATTCGAATTTGCCATCAACCTTAACGGCAGCCAACCCCTCTGAGAATCTGATTGGGTCAGAATACTGGGGCTTGATGACAATCTCGCCGGCCTTGTTCATGGCGCCCCATTTGCCGTTGGTCGAAACCTCAACCAGTCCATCGGAAAAACGATTACCAACAACGTACTTATTCTGGAGGACCACTCGACCGGTCTTGTCGATGTATCCCTCCTTGTAACGTATTCCGGCGACCTCCACGAGAGCCATTCCATCGGAGAAGCTGCCAGCCGAGCCGTACTTGGGTTGGATGACCATTCGGCCGGTCTTGTCGATATAACCATATTTTCTGCCGGCCTGTACAAGAGCAACTCCTTCTCGGAATCGGTCGACCGACGAATACACCGCCGGGATCACCATCTTGCCGGTTTCGTCGATAAATCCCTCCTTTTTCCCGACACGGACGACGGCAAGCCCATCGGAGAAATCGCACGCTTCGGAGAATTGAGGCGGAATTACCAGCTTGCCGGTTTTGTCGATGTACCCAAGCTTCCCCTTACTTTCGACCCGAAACCGTGTGCGTGTTTCGCCTTCGGCCGGTTCCCTGGCGCAGTCTCCGCTGAAGCTGCGCGTGAGGGGTTGCGGGGGCTCTGGATCCTGAGGGACAGGTACCTGGTTGGGTGTTCGGGAGGAGGTTTTCTGGCACACGCCCGGGAGTGCCGAAAGAATGAGGGCGGTGGCGAGCCACCACCTTGAGAGAACTGCCAACCGTGATCTCTGGCGCATAAGACCTCAACCAATCCACGAATTCATAGGGTCACGATTTTGCATTTTGCGTTCCGGGCTGATCGGGGTCAATGCTTGTTGGAATTCCGGAGCGCGCGATGCGGGGGATCAACCCGGCTGTCCACGCAGTATTCGCCTTCCGTTTGGCGACTGCGCCAACTCGCCGGTTGTTTCCCGGCTAGATTGTATTCCTTGATCCCATCGGAATCTGAAACCGATAGCTGAGCTACGCCGACTCTTCACTGGCACAAAACCATCAACCATACGGACTCCAATTGCATTTCGGGTGAAGCTGGATGCGGGACGATTCTTTGCGATGAACCGTTATCGTTGTGCGGGTGGAGGAACGGCGTTGGGTCCGCGGCTCCCCATCGCGCGATGAGTTCACGTTCCAGGTCAATGAGTCACTGAGAATTAGTGTTGCGTGGAAAGCGCGTTTTCGAGCGTGACTGCAAAGAATGCGTGGCCAAACTCGGTTGGGTGGTGGGTATCCCAGAAGAAGGTGTGATCGGGATCGGCGCAGACAAACGTTGTGTAGCAGGGATCCGTAATATCCGTGAAACCGAAGTGGGTGGGATCGGTTACGACGGCCCCGAGCAGGCTGAAGACGTCCAGGCGCAGAATGTGGACGTTCTCCTCGAGGTACTCGGGCTCGAGCCGCACGTCAATCCACTTGTCGGTGGCCAAGCTTGCTGCCTGCGCAAAGGCGGTGTTCCCAGCGGCAGCGGGGAGCAGGCCCACATTGAAGAGATTGGGAATGACGAAGTGCCGAGCCCCGGCCCGGCGCAGCGCACCTTCGCTGTCAACGATGCCTTGGGCTATCTCGCGGCCAAGGGCATCGGCGGTGCCGGAGGTGGTATCGAGAATATCGTTTCCGCCGCCCTCAATGATGTAGAGGGCATTGGGGTCGGCTTTTCCGCCGGTTGCTGCCAGGTAGGTTTCAACCTGCTGGGGAATGCTCGGGACGCCGGTAAAGGACGACGGCTGTGTCACCTAGGCGCCGCCGAAAGCGAAATCGGTTCCCTTTAGAATCGACGGCGTGAGGGGCAGGCGAAGAAAACCTGCTACATGGTCGAGCCAGATAGGACCGTTGGAGAAACGCATGTTGTAATACGGCGGGGCGGCCTCCGCGCCGCCGGTTGCGAGGTAAAGGTTACCGACGTCGCAGTAACTGTCACCGAAAACGATCAGACTGTCGTAGGTTGGGGTCGCAGCCTGCGCGGTGATCGCTGCCAGGCCGAGGAATGCTGCGGTCAGAATCCAAGTGCTCTTGCGCATTGTTTTGCTCCATTCTGCAGTTAGGGAAGTTATGGTTGCGGCTTCCGAGGTGCACGGAAGCTGGTGAGGGGGCGCGAGCTTTCCGGTTGCATCGATGAAGCCGTAGCTTTCTTTCAGTTCCATCGCTCTCCGGGTACCGAGGAAAAAGAATGAACACGGGAAACCTGGGGCGGTCCGACGGACTTCCGAAGGTAGAGCTCACGAACACAGAAGACTATTAGCTGGCCTTAATACACAGCTAGGGAAAAGTAATCGTCGGGGTAGGTCCACATGCTTGAGGTGATGGTCAGCGTGGGAGCGACGTTTCCGGAGGCGGCCGCGGGAAACCTGAGGACGGTGGGATTCTGTCCGGTGTTCGTGGTGGAGATGACGTAGATGTTACCGACCGCATCGAGCTGGATTCCGCCGAGATTGCCAAGTTGGGTGGAGCTGCCGAAGATGGTGCGAAGGGGGGCAACATTGCCGAATACTCCGGGAGCGAAGACCTCGATTTTGCCGCCGTCCACATCGGTCGTCGCGATGTAGACGTTGCCGGTGCTATCGATTGCGATTCCGCCGACATTGAAAGCGTCAAGACCGGTCAGCGGGCCGCCAAGCGACCCGATCGGCGCCACGTTGCCGGTCGCGGTTCCGGAGAAGGCGACGATGGGCACCGCGGCTGTCTGATTCCAATTGAAGACGTAGATTTCGTCAGAAGGGCCGACCGCGACTGCCTGGGCTGCGTTGACAGGCGAAAGGCCGCCGCCGGTCTCATACTCGCCGAGAATGTAATATTCCGGGGCTACGTTTCCGTTGGCGGTCGCGCTGTAAGTGGCGACGCCGCCGTTGTCTTCGCCGACAATTATCTGTCCGGTGGAACTGATGGCGAGTCCGTCGGGAGCCCACATCATGGTGGTGTTATTGCTGGGGATCGATCGAATGGGCGTGGCAGTGCCGTTGGCGCCTGGCGAATATTCCAGGAGTGCAGTCGTAGCGGCAGTCTGGGTTCTGGTCGCAACATAGAGGTTGCCTTCAGTGTCTGTGGCCAGTCCTTGAAGATCGTCGCCGGCGAGGGGCGGGATGATGGTGTTCTCCGGCGCGATACTGCCCGATGCGGCGGTGGAAAACTGAAGAATCGATCCGGGGGTGAGGGGGAAGGTGAGGGAATTTTGAATGACGTAGATGCTCTTCGCGGCGGAGGGTGTCGTCTTGCCGCCTCCGCTCATCGATGAGCTGTCGCTGCTGCAGCCCACCAGGCTTCCGATCACAGCCAGACAAACAGCTATCTTCAACACGGTGTCGGGTTTCGATTCAGACAATCTCATATCCTTCCTCCAATTCACTTCGGATCAGGTTTAGCCTGGAGCGTCTCCGCGGGGCATTCTCATTTTCCGGGCGACTGCGGACTCGCCTTGCACGGGCCGTAATTCCTGCTCATCTTTTCAATAATGAACGTAGGGTCGGCGGTGGCATCTTTGCTGCTCTTTCCTTTTATCCATGCAACTGGACACGGTCGCCGACCCTGGTATTCGCGGTGACTCCAACCAGGTGTAGGTCTTCATGTCCTTTTCATCTCGCAAATCGAGACCATTTGAGCCTGTGGAGACACAGCCCTTGATCGAATGATGAGACTTATGGACTTCCACCAGGGCAATGGTGCCGATCACAGCGCCTGCTGCAATCGCAATGCCGGCGGCCTCGGCGCCGGTATGGCTGGGTTGTGGTTGAGGTTGGCAGCCTTGGGGCGCGGTCGATTCGCAAAGCAGGAACGGCGATAGAGTAACCATACCAACCATTCCCATGCGACGATTCATCTTGATTCCTTTCGCGGATCAAACAGATCTGTTGTTCTGGTGAGCCCCTACCCTGTTTTGAACGTCCTTGCCGCTCCTTATCCTTTTTGTTCAAAGCCAGCGGATTCACAGCGTAAACCGGCATTGTCTTTCAAGGCGTTGCGGGTTGCACCCCGCAAACCCCAAAATCCTTCCCTACCTTTTCCACGAGGAATAACTGGGCGCCGGCGGCATTTCTCTTTTGTTTCTTGCCAGAGACGCGCACGCGATCTCCAGGCTTGATCGTCGCTATCTCGCCCACCAGCGAAAAGCCTTGCTGATCGCCTTCAGTTCGAAGCCGAAGTCCATCGGGCGTAACGGAAGCGCAGCCGGTGAGGTTGTGGTGAACCAGGAAGTAGATGCCGACCCCGGCTCCCACGCCTGCGACTACAAGGATGGCAATCGCGCCCGTATATACCTCGCCCGTGCTCGGGATCGAATTTCTGGGTGACTCGGCCTGCTGGGCAGTTGCGGTCGCCGTCGCAGTAACGCGCAAGGCGCAAACCGCGACCTTGGCGAAGATGTTGCAACCTCCAGCTTTCATCGCGAGCCTCAATTCGAATGCAACAGATGTGGCCGGCCGGCGGGTTGAAGTTTGGGAAAGACTGCCGGTCAGCTTGCATCACTCTTCCTGAAGTGGCCAAAACAAGCAATTGTTTCTATATGATTTCGAAGTTATTTCTAAGTGATTTTCTAAGTGATTGAAAACTGATAGTATAGTAGGATTGTCGCTACAAGCTTTCCCCTGACCCACTTCCAAGCCGGAGAACGAAATGCCTGACTTGGTTCGCTTCGGACCCTTCGAACTCGACCTGGAGACCGCGGACTTGTGGCGGGGCGGGCGGAGCGTGCGCCTGCCGGAGCAGCAATTCCAAATCCTGCAAATGCTTCTGCTTGAAGAAGGCGGAGTGGTTTCGCGCGAGGAGATTCGCAAGCGCCTCTGGCCCAATGACACGGTAGTGGAGTTCGACCGCAGCATCAATGCGGCGATCATGAAGCTGCGCCTGGCACTGGGAGACACCGCAGACAGCCCACGGTACATCGAGACCCTGCCGCGGCGAGGCTACCGCCTGATTGTGGAGGTCAAGCGGGAAGAACCCAAATCGCCTGATCCGGCCGTCCGTGAGCCCAGGCAAAGTTCCCTGGCCGGCCAGAAGGTGTCGCACTACCGCGTGCTGGGGATCCTGGGCGGCGGCGGCATGGGCCTGGTTTACAAGGGTGAAGATCTGAAGCTGAACCGGCCCGTAGCTCTGAAGTTCCTGCCGGATGACATGGCCTCAGACCCTTTGACGGTTCAGCGCTTTGAGCGCGAGGCCCGCACCGCTTCCTCGCTCAATCACCCCAACGTCTGTACCATCTATGAAGTAGACGAGCACGAGGGCCAGCCCTTCATCGTGATGGAATTGCTTGAGGGCGAGACTCTGCGGGAATTGATATCGAGGTTCGGCGCCTCGGCCCACGGTACACCTGCGGGCCTGCCGCTCCCTCAGTTACTCGACATCGCGCTTCAGATCTCAGACGGGCTGAATGCCGCCCACGAGAAGGGAATTGTTCATCGAGACATCAAACCGGCCAACATATTCATCATGCCCTCGGGACGGGTGAAGATACTGGACTTCGGTCTGGCGAAGGCCGCCGCGGAAACCGTGCCCGATCAGCATGGAGAAGCCGGCACGGAGAATCAGCCGGACCAAATCCAACGGGAAGCGGTGATCGATTTGACCCTGAGCCGTTTCGGATCGACGTTGGGCACGGCGGGTTACATGTCTCCGGAGCAGGTCCGCGGCGAGAAAGTGGATGCCCGCACTGATCTCTTCTCATTCGGCTTGATCCTCTATGAGATGGCCACCGGGACGCACCCTTTTCACGGCAAGACTGCCGTTGAGCTTAGTGCCGCGATCCTGAACGATGTTCCCGCACCGCTTCCCAAGAGTGTTCCCCCAACTTTGCGCTCGGTAATTTTGCGCTGCCTTGAGAAATCGCCGGACGACCGCTATCAACGAGCGAGTGAGATTCGCGCTGCACTGGATCCGTTGCAGGGTCTAAAGGCCGCCCGGCTTCCGAAACACGGCGCAGATCGATCTGGCGCGATGCGATGGCTTTGGCTCGCTGCTCCGCTGCTCGTCGTCTTTCTTTTGCTTTACTTCCGCCTACACCAAAGCAAGCGGCTCAACGAGAAGGACACGGTTCTTCTCACTGATTTCGCGAACAGTACCGGAGATCCGGTCTTCGACGACACGCTGAAGACGGCGCTCAACATTTCCCTGCAGCAATCGCCGTTTTTGCACTTTGTTGCCGGGGACCAAATTGCGGGAACCCTGCACATGATGGCCCGGCCGGCCGGTACCAAACTCACGCCCGAAGTGGCCCGCGAGGTTTGCCAGCGTGCGCATAGCAAGGCATATATTGCCGGAGCGATCGGCAGCCTGGGCAGCGAATACGTACTCGGGCTGAAGGCTGTGAATTGCCTGACCGGAGACACGCTGGCGGAAGAGCAAGCGACCGTTCCGCAAAAGGAAAAAGTGGTGGAGGCGCTGGGTGAAGCGGCTACCAAACTGCGCACTGAACTGGGCGAATCGCTTTCTACCGTACAGAGGTTCGACGTCCCTCTTTCCTATGCCACCACGCCATCGCTCGACGCTTTGGAAGCCTACAGCCTCGCACAGAAGGCCGACCATGAGAAAGGCCCCGGCGCTTCCATCCCATACCTTCTGCATGCCATCGAACTCGATCCGAATTTTGCCGTGGGCTACCTGTCGCTGGGCGATTCATACGCCGGCGTCGGTGAGATGGCAAGGGCAAATGAGTATCTCACGAAAGCATTCCAGTTGCGGGAACATGCCAACGAAAGGGAAAAGCTGCAGATTGACGGCGACTACTACACGGATGTATCGGGAGAACTGGATAAAGCGACGCAGACATTTGAGGAGGAGATCACTGAATACCCAGGGGAATTTGCGGCATTTGCTAACCTGGGAGTCGTGTACGGCGAGCAGGGGCAGTATGAGAAAGCCGTGGAGATCACTCGGCGAGGCATGAGCATTTTTCCAAATGCTTCAACTTGGGCCGCGAATCTCGCCGGCTACGCCCTCGCCTTGCAGCATTTTAGTGAAGCGCGTCAGGTGACGCAGGAAGCACAAACGCGGAAATTGGAGAATTATGGGTTCCACACTACCCTCTACACGCTGGCGTTTTTGGGGTCAGACTCGGCGGCAATGACGCAGCAGCAAAGATGGTTTTCTGGCCAAACCGATTATGCAAGCATGGGCTCGGCTCTCGCGGCTGACACCGAGGCGTATGACGGCCATCTCGGCAAAGCGCGGGACCTGACGAAGCAGGCAATGGACTCAGCCGCCCGAGCTGACAACAAGGAAAACGCGGCCATATTTCAGGCGATTGCCGCACAACGTGAGGCGGTTTACGGTAACGCCCCGGAGGCTCGGCGCAGAGCGGCAGAGGCTTTGAAGCTTGCTCCCGCAAGTCAGGGTGCCGGGGGCGAGGCGGCGCTTGCTTTTGCCATGGCGGGAGAAACGGGAAGGGCCGAATCCGCAGCCGAGGACCTAGAGAAGCGCTATCCGCTGGATACACAAATGCAGACGCTCTGGCTTCCCGCGATTCGCGCCCAGTTGGCTCTGGACAGAAAGAATCCCGCTCTGGCCTTAACCGCGATCCGACCTCCTTCAGAAATCGAGTTGGGGCAAATTCCCTTCGTCCCCAACGTTTCCTGCCTCTATTCGGTATATGTGCGGGGAGAGGCATATCTGGCAGCCGGACAAGGCAGCGCTGCGGCCGCCGAGTTCCAGAGGATCATCGATCATAACGGGATCGTCTGGAACTGTTGGACCGGAGCACTGGCGCATCTGGGAGTAGCTCGAGCCAACGCTCTGGAAGCAAGAACCTCGAAGGGAGCCGATGCCGATGCCGCTCGAGTCCGGGCGCTGGCCGCGTACCGCTATTTTTTCACGCTCTGGAAGGACGCCGACGACGACCTCCCCATCCTCGTTGCCGCCAAGGCCGGATACGCCAAGCTGGAGTGACCTTGCGGGCCCATTCATTCGACTTGGTCGATGCGGTCGTCTGACGGCCGATCGATCTTCGGGATGTCTTGTGAATCAGGCGGTTTCTAGCCCATGAATCCCTGCACGCCTACGCCACGCTTTCCTTCGAAGGCTTCAGCAGGCTCTATGCCTCCACTACGGCTCCGCTTACTACCGGGTGGAGCGAAACATCCCGAATGGGATTTACCCCATTTGTGGACCGGCGGCTTTCACGACACACAGTAACTGCGGGTAGACGGTAATACATCCAGGACTGTGGTTAAATGTCTGGTCGGCCAGGAGTCGCCACCCGTTCGAGAACGGGTGCGATCCGATTTCCGAGGTTTACAGAGAAGAAATCGATTCGATGACTTTGTTTGTGGTCACAACTCCATTTGCGTAGTTTGGAATATTGATATCGAGAGCCGCATGCATCTCTTCATCCGAGTAATCGGCAACCGCGTCTTTCACTACTGTGACCTCGTAGGCATTCTCAGCGGCATAACGAACGGTCGACCCCACACAAGTGTGTGCTATGAGTCCCATGACGATGAGTTGATGGATGCCGTGCTTCTTTAGCTGCAAATCCAGATATGTGTTGGCAAAACCGCAAACTCCATGCCCCGTTATGTTACGAGGATCGAATCGCAATTAAAGAGGTGGCCCCGACTCCGGACTACGCGACAGCTTCCAACTACTGAGACAACCTGAACTTGCCAATCATGCTGCGTTCGAGAGTGCGAAGTGCAATGCCGCATCAGCCCAAATCACAGCCTTTGCATAACACTCAATCATTTCTTTCAGGTTCAAGCCATAGGAGTGAACGATCACATCGCAGTTCATCCAATCTCCGCGCTCGCGAGCTTCTACCCAACGCAATAGGCTGCTCTCAAGACTCACCGTGCCCTGCAACGCTTCCCGAACCTTTTCCCTTAAGGGCAGCGCCTGCGCCAGATCCGCCATTGGAAGACGCAGCATCGCCGGCAGCAGGCTAAACATCCCGAGCAAATATTGCTCCGCGGGCTCCAGCCTACAAAGACAGGCAGCCAACTCGCAGAACCGGCCTCGCACAAATGCCATCCGAAGGATCTCCCGCGGCTGTTTGGCGTTGAACTCACTGGCGATTGCCAGCGTGGCGACGCGGCGAATTGCATCGTCACCCACTAGAATCAAAGCCGAATGAATCGAGCAAACTCTCTCGTGCTTGGAGCACACCGGCGAGTTGACAAGCCTCAGAAACCGGTAAGTAAGAGAGGCGTCCCGCTTCACAAGCTGGCTCAGCTGATCCATATCCAAAGGGTCACGTTGCAGTAGATCCAAAATCTGAAAATGCGTAGATCTGTTGGCCGAGATCTTCCGGTACTTGAAGAGCGACGGGCGGCAGAAATAGTACCCCTGAAACAGAGTGAATCCCTCTGTGCAGGCCTGCTTGTACTCCTCCTGCGTCTCCACCTTCTCCGCCACCAACACTGCCGTGATACCCCGTAGCCGCCTGAACAACTCCTGCCGCCCCGCCGCGTCCGTCTGAAGAAAATCTACCTTGATGTAGTCGGCCAGCTCCACCAGCGGTGCGAGCTTCGGTTTCCAGATGAAATCGTCGAGGGCGATACGGTAGCCAGCAGCCTTCAGCTTGAGGCAAATGGCGATCAGTTCGGGCGTGGGCTCCAGCGTCTCCAATATCTCCAGCACGGTCAAATCTGGCGGGAGAACATCTACCAGCCGTTCGGTCAGTGAATCCAAGGTACAATTCACAAATGCTGGCAACCCCGCCGTGAGCTTTTCCAACCCAAAAATCACCGTATTGTCAAGCATCGTGCGAGTGGCAAAGTCACCATCTCCGCTGAAGACCGATTCCAAACCGCCCCGGAAGAGTAATTCGTAGCCATGAACGACACAATGCAAGTCCAGAATTGGCTGCCGCGCCACAAACCGCATTACACCCTCCGACTCGGGCGTTGCCATCTCGACCGCATTGGCAATTACAGCCACGTGAACCTTTCCATTGGAGCTATTGGTCCGGCGCAGGCAATCTCTCAAGACGTGCCGGAGGCCCTAGGATTGTTGCCGCCTAATTCCCAATGCGGAATCGTAGCTGCTCGCAAATTGGCGCATCGCGAAACTACTGCGATCAGGTGAAAAGCCGTTCCTCCCAACCGTGGGTTCGCAGGGGCGCATCCCTTTCTTGCCTGGAGTCTCACTCAGGCTTTCTCACTTGACCGCAATCAGAGAGACCAAGTGGTTGAGCGGAAGTCGATCATTGAGCCGGTCATCATCTTACGCATTCTTCTTGATAACCGGCCAAGAGTTCATTGAAGGAGTTTTTCGCCGATTTCGCCTCGCGCCTAACCTTTCATCTTGGCGTCGTGGAGGTCGTTAGCGGCATGAGACAGAACGATGTGCTATTTAGTGCTGCCCGAAAGCTCGTCGGCCTAAACTATGAGAGGCATACGGTTTTTCTTGCCAAAGCTGGCGAGCACTAGATATATCGGCAAGAAAAGCAAAGAGATTCAAGGAAAGTCCTCGTCCGGCATCGCCGAGCATAGTGCTCACATTTGCCGAGCTTGTTGTTAACAACCCAAGGCTCGTCCTCATCTGGAGACGATGGATTGAAGTTACGAAGTCGCGAGGCAGATTCCTTTGCAGCCACGTCCCGTTGATTGCCGTTTCGCAGTCTGTCAGATCAGCTTACTGCCTACCGTTGTTAGCTCCGCCGGTATGCTCGCTGTTTTCGCCAATAACTCTTCGATGCCTTTGAGAAACTCGCTAGAATCGCTGTTTAGCGTCGCATCCGCAAATGAGGCGTGATCGTCGGAAGGACTCCCAATGCAAATCACAGGCGTATGTGAACCGGACGATCGAATTAAGAATGTGAGCCTCTCCTTGCTTTCCAACGAGATGGAATTGCCCAGAAGGACCAGATCGAAATCTCCCGCTCTGAAATGATCGATCGCCTTTTTGATCGAGGCCACAGATATGACGATGTATCCAGCAGACTTCCAAGCTGCGCTTTGAGCTATGGCTATCAATGGATCTAGGCCAACGGCAAGGATGACTGTCAAGGGCATATGAACCTCGGGATCTAGCATGGGCAGCCTTACCGTCTAAAGGTACAAATGACTGACACTGCATTGGTTGACGATGTTATTTGTGTTTCGGTTTGCTGGCTATCTTCTTTTGCACACACCTCACAAATGCCCAGCTATCGGTGCAAGAACCGTTGTCTTTGGGCTTCAATTCGATCCTCGCCGGCCATGGTCAATATTGAACACTTTTGCTGCATTCGCCGATATAGCACGTGCCGGATTGCTCAGGCTGGAGAAATTGCATGTCACTCGTAGTCTGGTCCGACAAGCTCTCAGTTGGGGTCAAATCCATCGACGATCAGCACTCGGTGTTATTCGAAGCCATTAACGATCTTCACGCCGCCATGCTGAAAGGCCAGGCGCGAAGCGTGATCGGCGCGCTGTTGCACACGCTGGTGGACTATACTCGCGAACACTTTGCGGCGGAAGAGGCGATGATGGAGGCTGCCAAGTACCCGGCATTGGCCACGCACCGCGTCAAGCACAAAGAACTGACCAAACAGGTGGAAGAGTATGTGACCCGCTACGAAAGTGGCGATATTACTCTCAGTATTCAATTGTCTAACTTTCTATCCGATTGGCTCACCAAACACATTCAGAGCACAGACCAGGAATACGGCCCTTGGTTGAATGAGCACGGCGTGCGTTGAGCAGCCTTGGTTCTCATCCATTCCTCATCACATCACGCTTTTCAACGCTTTTGCACCGATTCACCGTCATTCAGGCAGGATTACCATAACGGCCAATGACGTGCGTACATAGACTGTGTGAGATAAGAATGCCGTAGTTAACACGCCTGCTGTGCCCCCACCTTCAAGCATACCCAGGTTGACAAGAATGATTCCGCGGGAATGCCACCTTTGGGATAACCCGAAAATCCTGAGAGTCCTACTCCCTTACCGAATGGAAGCTAGACCAACCGGTCGGCTTGAGCCGACCTCCGGAGATAGGGATGATCACGACAAATGCACCCAGTAATGGCACGTCCCACGCGCCAAACCGCCTCGCAATGAATCGCCTTGGACCGCAAAAGAGCTCCACAGCCCCGTCTGTGAATTTGTCGACGCTGTCGAACGGGCACGGCGACGATATGGCCCAGAACCGCCTTACTGCCAAGAAAATGGCGGATGAAAAAGCGCGCGCCCGGACGATGGCACGTGCTCAAGCCGTGGCAGAGAAGCTCTCCGCCGCGACCGATGAGGTAGCCAGCGCGATCGCCGAAGCTACCGGTGCAGTTGAAGCAATGGAAAAGACGATGCATACGATCGCCGCAGGCGCCGACCAAGCCTCGGCTGCAGCGGAAGAATCCCGCGCCGCTATCAACCAGATCGAGAAGGCATCAGACACAGCCAATACCCGCGCGGAAGGATCTTTGCGGAGGGTGAATGATGTAGTTGCACTTGCAAAGTCAACTACTTTGGACATTGAGGCCCTGATCAGAGGAGTCAGTGACACTGCCGATGCGAATCTCGAGTCAGCAAAGAAGATCGGCGAATTAGAGCGTCAGTCAGAGGAGATCAGCAAGATCGTTCATGCTGTGACGCGCATCGCCGACCAGACCAATCTGCTCGCACTTAACGCCGCAATTGAAGCCGCTCGTGCGGGAGAACATGGCAAGGGATTCGCCGTGGTAGCCGACGAAGTTCGTAATCTCGCTGAGATTAGCGAGAAGAGCGCGCGCGGCATCCAAGAAGTCGTTAATGAGATTCAGAACCAGGTTAAGGTAGTCGCCGGAGACACGGAAGCAGCTGGCAAGAAGGGCCGCGAGGAAGTGGAGAAGGCCAAGGTAATCACTCAGGATCTGCTCAGGATCGCTGTCGATTACGAAGAAGTGCGAGCAAACTGCGCCGAAATCCAGAAGAATGCGGCGGGAGCGCTGGCCGACGCCCAGACATATCTGAAGGGCGCCGAGGAGATTGCCGCGGCCGCCGAGGAAACCACCTCAGCTTGCGAAGAAGCCCAGAAGTCGACACAGGAACAGTCAAAAGCCTATTCGGAGATGAGCGATGCGGCCCGCTCGCTGGCCGAAACAGCTGAATCGTTGAAGACCTCGACCAATGCGCAGAAATCGGCCGAGGAACTGGCTGCTACTGCCGAACAACTATCCACCAACGCCGAAGAGCTGAAGGCTTCCTCGCAACAGATATCCACTGCGATCGAGCAGATCAACAAGGCGGCTGGCGTACAGGCCAAGGCGGCAGAAACCTCCAACATTCTGGGTGAGCGCATGCGGAATGCTGCCAAGGGCATGGGGGACCGTTCAGAGGTGAGTGTGGAGAAAGCTCTGTCCACACAAAAACTCTTGGCCAGCAACAAGGTGAACGTGGATTCGTTGATTGTCAACGTTGGAAAGAATGCCGATGCATCTGGCGAGTCCGCCAAGAATGTTTTGGAACTCTCGGAACGCACGCGCAAAATCGACAAGATCGTCGATGCCATTGTGATGGTGACAGTTCAAACCAAGATGCTCGCGGTCAATGGAAACGTTGAAGCGGCGCGCGCCGGAGAATATGGGCGCGGCTTCTCGGTAGTGGCTGGAGACATCCGGTCGCTGGCCAATGAAAGCAGCGAAAACGCGGACCGCATCAAAGACCTCGTCAAGAATGTGCAGACACAGATCACCAAGGTTGCCGGTGATATCGAGTTGGCAGCAAGCAAGGGGCGGGCCGAACTGGAACGCACCAAGGCTTCTACAGCGAATCTCGATCGGATTGCCCAAGAGTCCGAAGTGGTGGTTGCGGACATTCGCGAAATCGCAAGAGCATCAGGCGAGGCAGCAGCCGGACTTGAACAGGCCGGAAAAGCTAGTCAGCAGATTGCCACAGCCGCCGAGGAAACCTCTCGTGCGTCGACTGAAGCTGCCACTGCCTCCGAACAGGCATTGAAGGCCGCTCAAGAGATCGCTCAAGCCATCGAGGATATCGCATCACAGGCGGACGAGTTGCAAAATGGGTAAAGGTCTTTTCCTGAAAGCGCATAGAGCGAGACACCACAATTTGTGACCGTTCTATCAAAGAGCGGTCACATCTTGAAAGCACTCGCCAAACCACAGCATCGGGAAAGTTATCTAACCCAGAGCGCAAGTCGAAGGAGATTCGGAATGCAATCAGACACTATACAGGTAAACTCCGACCTGAAAGAGGAAAGCCAACTCGTCACCTTTCTCTTGAAGGACGAGGAATTCGGCTTCGACATCATGTCGGTACAGGAAATCATTCGCCTTCCCAAGATGGCGAAAGTCCCTCGCACGCCACCTTACGTCGATGGTATCGCCAATCTGCGTGGCGTTGTCCTCCCGGTCATTGATATGCGCACACGTTTCGGCATGGAGCGCGCGGAAGAGACCGATCGGACCCGCGTCTTGGTCGTCGATATTGATGGCATTAAGACAGGCTTGCGTGTGGATCGCGTAAAACAGGTGGCACGCGTATTGCGAAGCGAAATGGAACTTCCTCCAGCTGCAATTCGGGGAACCAGCTCAGACTACCTTGAGGGGGTTGTAAAACTCGACAACGGGCAGCGTATCGTCATGGCTCTGAATGCGGCCCACGTCTGCGACATAGGCGTTGCTCGCAAGACAACATCCTCGAATGGCTCGGCCTCAGGTTCGGGCGCAGCCACAAGCGAGGAGAAATCAAACAAGCCTGGAAGCGCCGACGCGGAAGTCCAAAAAATGGTCACGTTCCGCATTGCGAAAGAGGAATTTGCTTTTTCAATGGAGCATGTCCGCGAGATTCTGCGCGTGCAGACTCCCAACCAGGTTCCCGACCTTCCCGACTACGTGCTAGGAGTCCTAACTGTTCGGGGTCAGATTCTCCCGGTGATCGACCTGCGGCGGCTGCTTCAGCAACGATCGCTGGCAGAAGAGTTCGTAGGCATTTGCCGTCCGCTACGCGAAGAGTATGAACGCTGGATTGATCAAACTGCGAAGTTCTTCGCCGAGAACTTGCATGCGAAAGTGGATGGTCCGGTCACAGAGCACCTGAGGAAGTGGATCGCCGAGACAAATTTCTCCAGTCAATTGCTAATGGAAGACCTGGCGAAAGCGCGAACGCTGAACGAAAAGGTCATCAAGCAGCTTCAGGACCGCACGAAGTATGAGGAATGCGGGGACGGCGAAGCCGCGCACGCCTGCGGTGACGAGGTTCTTTCCGCGGGAAGGGCAACTGTAGCTGCCATGCGCGGATTTGAGGAACAGATCGCTCAGAACATCCATGAGGATCAACGCATCATCGTTGTGGATTCCGGAGGGTTTGTGCTGGGGTTGGTGGTCGATCATGTCCACGAGGTGCTGAACGTGCCAAAGAACCTGATCGAGCCGCCGCCGTTGCTTACATCCAGCGGCGGGATGGAACTGTCCGGCGTCGCCAAACTGGAAGACGGCTCGCGGTTGATCATGATTTTGGGCGTTACCAGCCTAATGAAGGATCAGAAGCTGTGGGATGTCCAAGACACCTCTCATCGCACCGCTGAACAGAAAAAAATCACAAAGATTCGCAAAACCGGCGTAGATGTACAAGAAATCAGCGAAGTTCAACTGGTTACTTTCATGCTCGGCGCGGAGGAGTTCGGTGTCCCGATTTCGCAAATACAGGAGATCGACCGCCTCGGCAAGATCACTAAAGTGCCGAACGCCGCGGCGTTCATCGAGGGAATCACGAACCTGCGCGGAGAGGCAATTCCAGTACTGAATACTCGGAAGCGTTTTGAACTGGAGGCCAAACCGTCTGACGACCGCACGCGGATCATCATCGTTGATTTTGGCGGCGTCAAGACTGGTCTGGTAGTGGACTCAGTGCGTGAAGTGTTGAACCTCGCCAGGAAAGACATCGCTCCACCGCCAAAGGCAATTGGCTCCGGAATGGATCAGCAGTTCATCTCCGGGATCGGCAAGGTGGATGCAGGCAAGCGCATGATCGTATTGCTGGACGTAGAGATGATTCTCTCCCGTCAAGAGCAGGTGCATCTTTCAGAAATTGGCCACGCAGCTTGAAACGGGGCCGGCTCGTCCGGCCTCGGTACCATCCAAAACCAATGAAAAAGATACGTGTACTCGTGGCCGACGACTCCGCCCTAATGCGACAGACCCTCAAACGAATCATCGCGGCTTCGGCCGACTTTGACTTGGTGGGACTCGCACGGGATGGCGAAGACGCCGTATCGAAGGCCCGCGAACTGCGGCCCGATGTCATCTCGATGGACATCAACATGCCGAAGCTAGACGGGATCACAGCGTTGCAGATCATCCTGCAAGAGAAGATATGTCCGGTCGTCATGGTTTCCTCGCTTACCCAGGAGGGGAGCACGACTACCTTTGAGTGTCTTGAGTTGGGGGCTTTCGATTTCGTTGCCAAGCCGGATGGCACGGTCTCATCGAACATGGGAGCGGTGGCGGATGAGTTGATATCGAAGCTCAAAGCCGCGGCATGCCGAGGCATCGTTGACCGCACGCAGCGCACCCGTGAACGCCGGCAGCCAAACCAGGCGCCGGCGGGCACGACGTTCGGGAACATCACCCGCAAGAGAGCGATAGCCATCGGAATCTCCACTGGTGGGCCAGCAACGCTGCAAGAGGTGCTGCCGCTGATTCCCGCGGATCTGCCCGCCAGTATCTTCCTGGTGCAGCACATGCCACCCTCGTTTATCTCGTCCTTTGCCAAGCGTCTTGGGGACAACTGCGCGATCAAGGTTGTGGAAGGGCGTTCGGGCATGTCCGTAGAACCGAGCGTCTGCTACGTGGCGCCCGGAGGGATGCATCTGTGTTTGCATCGCAAGATGACGGGAGAAGTCGTCATTCGCACTCCGACGACGCCGGCGACTCTGTTCGTGCCCTCCGTGGGCGTCATGATGGAGTCGGTCCTGAAGGTCTATGGGGCTGACACAGTTGGCGTCTTGATGACCGGCATTGGAGATGACGGAGCAGACCAGATGGTCGCGATCAGGAACGCGGGCGGGCACACGATTGCCGAAAGCGAGCAGACGGCGGTGGTGTACGGAATGCCCCGTGAAGCTATTGAACGAGGTGGAGCATGTGTGGTTGCTCCCAGTCACCAGGTCGCGGGAGAGATCCTGAAGACAGTTCGGAGAACGATTCAATGAGCAGTCTCAAAGAGTATGCGGAGCAGTTGAAAGATTCCGACCAGGCAGAACGTATCTATGCGGCGGAAGATATTGGGTACCTGAATGACCCTGACGGCGTGCCGGTCCTTCTGGAATCGTTAGGAAAGGAGACTTCGCGGGCGGTTCGCGACGTCATCTTTCAAGCCCTCATCCGGATCGACTCGGACGCGGCTATCGAAGGCTCCATCCGGCTGTTGGGCAGCGAAGATCCTCAGATCCGCAACCAAGCCGTGGATGTGCTTCGCAACAAGGGTGCGCGGTCAGTTCCTTTCTTAAAAACAGCGATGCACATTGGTGACAAGAATATACGAAAACTTGTCCTCGACGTTCTTAGTGGAATCCGCGCAGGTGGAACAGAGGAAATCTATTCCGCCGCGCTCTCCGACCAGGACCAGAACGTTGTGATTACAGCCGTGGAGAATCTTGGCAAGATACGAGCAGAGGAGTTCCGAACCCGGATCGAAGATCTTCTTCAACCTGGTGCTCATCCCATGCTGATCTCTGCCTGTCTTGAGGCTCTGGCTGGAATTGGCAATGAATCTTCAATGGTCTCAATTCGGGGGGCCATCCATAAATTCGCAGCTCTGCCGGAATTCCAGTTTGTATCGTACTTAAAGGCAATTGCTGCACTTGGATCAGCCAAGGAGTTTGCTGAAGTCGAGGGCCTACTCGCCGTGTGCGGGTCTCACCTTCGTCCAGCAATTCTCAGCGCACTCGTCGCAATTCACCCGCGTTGCCCATCCATTGGTGTCAGCGAGAGCCTGATGTCGCAACTGCGAATGATCGTTGAGAGTAGAGATCCACCGCAGTGCCGCTATCAGGCAGTTCGGACCCTGGGCATTTGGAGCTCTCGTAACGACGTCTTCGCGATCCTCGTTTCTTGTCTATCCAGCACCGAGCGCCTCGTTCGCCTCGCGGCGGCAGAAGCCATCCGGATGAGCGAACGGCCAGGGATAGTGCGCGTTCTCACGGCGCGTGTGCGGGAGGAGACCGATGCGGAGGTCTTGGAGGCACTAAATTGCTAACCAAAGCGCCATATCAAACCATCTCGGCCGAACACCTTGAAAAGCTTGGCCAGCAGATTTATCGCAAGTTGGGGCTGTATTTCGACGATAAGAAGAATTACTTCCTGAAGACCCGAGTTGCAAAGCGCATGGCAGCTCTGGGTATGGACGATCCTAACGACTATGTTTTTATGGTGAGCTATGCCGACACCAACGGCCTGGAGATGCAGGCGCTAGCGAATCTGATCACAACCAATGAAACCTATATGTTTCGGGAGTATGACCAGTTGCAGGGCTTTGCCAATTACTGTCTTCCGGAAGTGCTCTCAGCCAAGCAGGACCGTGGAGAGAAGTCATTGCGAATCTGGTGTGCCGGTTGTTCCTCAGGTGAAGAGGCCTACACGCTGGCGATGATCGTGCAGGAGGTCTTTCCTCAGTCCCAGTCATGGGACTGCAAGATCGTAGCGACGGACATCGACGAGAACATGTTGAGGAAAGTAGTAGCGGCACGCTATGAGCAAAGGTCAATCAACGACGTTCCGCAGGAGTATAAGGACAAGTACCTGATTGCAGAAGGTGAGGGGTATGTCGTACGGCGGAGGACTGCCGCTCTGGTTGAGCCCCGTCACCTTAATCTGAACGACCGGATGGCGCTACGGGCCATGCGTGGCTTCGACTTCATCTTCTGCCGCAACGTCCTGATCTACTTTGACGATCTTTCGCGAAAGTCGGTGGTAGATCACTTCTACAACGCCCTCAATCCAGGAGGCTACATCTTCCTAGGACACTCTGAATCGATAGGGCGTGTGACGACCGCATTCAAGCTGAGACGATTTGAAAACCATTTGGTGTATGTGAAGGAGTAGCTCTGTGAATACGAAGAAAACAATTCTGATTGTAGATGATTCGGAATTTGTCAGGAGCTACCACTCCTACATTTTGGAAGAGGCCGACTTTCAAGTGATTACGGCGGTGGATGGAAGTGACGGACTGGAGAAGTTGTACACGAACTCCTGCGATCTGGTTCTCAGCGACATCAATATGAGCAATATGGATGGCTACGAGTTCATCCGGCGGATTCGTGCCGATAAGAAGTACAGTGCTCTTCCCATTATTATCGTGTCCACAGAGAGTGAAGCCAAGGACAAGATGAAGGGATTTGAAGCAGGAGCGAATCTTTACATTGTTAAACCGAGTTCGCCCGAAATGATGGTCGAAAACATTCGCATGGTCTTGATTGCCAACTGAGGCGGAACGAATAGGAGGCGAGCGGTGCCATTTTCTATCGTTAACGAGCAAGGCAGACTCTTTCTAAATCTCGAAGGCTCGGTTACCGTCCAGCACGCTCACGATCTGGCCGCCAAGCTGGGGGAGATCATTGAAGGAGAAACTCCCATCTCGGTCAGTACGGCAGATTTAGGGGATATTGACACTTGCATCCTCCAACTTCTGTATTCGCTTCGCAAGACGGTCTCAGCACTCTCCTTCGATAACCCTTCGGAATTGTTCATCGCAGCTGTGGATCGATGCGGCTTGCGACGCGAGTTGCTCAGTGTCCGGGAGGGTGCGTGAAAAACATCATGACAGTAGACGATTCTCCCAGCCTTCGCCAGATGGTTTGCGTCGTGTTGCGGGGCGCAGAATATCAGGTGATCGAGGCTGTGGATGGGGTAAATGCTCTGTCCAAACTCAACGGCCAGGAACTTCATCTCTTCCTCGTTGACGTCAATATGCCAAATATGGGCGGTCTGGAACTCACCCGCCAGCTTCGAGCTATACCTGAATATAAGTTCATTCCCATCGTCTTGCTGACCACGGAATCGAGCGCAGACAAGAAACAGGAAGGCAAGGCGGCTGGCGCAACGGCTTGGATCATCAAGCCGTTCGATCCGGATCAGCTCTTGGCCGTAGTGAAGAAGGTAATGCGCTAATGTTGTGCACGAAATGGGGCGGATGATGGTGCCGATCGATGTTATGGAACAAATGCGCGAGGCATTCAGGGCTGAGGCTCTGGATTTGCTGATCGAGCTCGACTGCGCCCTACTGCTTCTGGAAGAGGAGCCGTGCAATTCTTCGCTAGTAAACCGGGTTTTCCGCGCTATCCATACGATCAAAGGCTCCGGCGCAACTGCAGGCAACTTGCACCTCGCCCGGTTCGCCCACAAGATGGAAGAGGCCTTTGACCTTGCGCGCGAAGGACGACTTGCCGTTACTCCCGACTTGATCGATTGTGGGCTCAAGGCCTGCGACGTGATCCGCCTGATCCTAGAGGAGAAGACAGAAGGGGAAGCCGTCTCGGGAGAAGTGGAGGTTACCGACGCGTTCGCCCGACTGCTGCCGACGTCTGAGAAATCGCATGTCGAGCGGAGCGAAGTATCGAAACCTCAGATCGAGATTCGTTCGGCATTTGAAATCATCTTCAAACCGAAGCGCGAAATGTTCTATTCTGGCGCCGATCCGGTTACGCTGCTCGACGATTTGCGCGCGCTGGGACAGGCACATATCACGGCCCACACGGATCAGGTTCCTCTGCTGCCTTCTCTGGAGGCCGAGCACTGCTATTTGTGGTGGGAGATTCTGCTCGTTACCGAACACGATCAGGCGGCTATCAAGGACGTGTTCGTTTTCGTCGAGGATGAATGCGACGTGCGTATCCAATTGTTTGAAGATCAAGTTGAGTCGGTGGCTCTGCTTGGCTCCATTCCGCCGGATATGCTCGAGCTGTTTGTGGTGGAGTGTGAAGAAAACCTCGATGGAATTGAAAGGGATGCGCTCGCGCTCGAAGGAGAACCGACATCGAGGGATACCCTCGACTCGCTGTTCCGTGGGGTCCACAGCGTAAAAGGCAATACAGGCCTTCTGCTGGACTACGTCAAAGACACAGCCCTCACAACCGCGCATCCGCTGTACTTATTGCTCCGAGTTGCCCACTCGTTGGAGAGCATTCTCGACTCGTTCCGAGGAGTTGCGGTTGGGCCTGTTTCGGCAGAGGCGATCCACATCGCACTGGACACTTGTGACGCAATCCGCACTCTGCTGAGAAGCCTTTCACCCAATGGCGCAGCCGTCCCGGTCTCGCCTGATTTGCTCAAACGATTGGGTGTCCCGATCGACACCACTCCCACTGGCCCGATTACCGACGCGCGAGAGACCGCGTTTCTCAACACGGCTTCGCAGTGTGTCGAGATGATCACGGACTGCTTGCGGAGGATGGAAGACGACCTCGAACCCACAAGTCCTGTCATTGCAACCTACCTGCGCGGCCTCAAGACCCTGTCGGCTGCCGCAAAGTATCGGAGCTTCTCGGGCCTTGAAGAGCCGCTGGCGCAACAGCTTCTAATCCTGGAAACTGCAACGAAAACAAGTGAATCACTGGACAGCGAAGCACGGTTAGGACTCGGCAAAGCCTTTCAGGCGGTTCGTGCCGTTTTGGACCGGGCGGCGCCTCAGATCAATGTCATTCACTCTCCCGAGTCTGCAGGCGGTGCGCAACCTCTGGCAATGACTCCGCCTGACCGGCCGATCGCTTCCACCTCCCCTGCGACAATTCGAATCGATCAGGTCAAGCTTGATCGCCTGATGACGGTGGTTGGCGAACTGCTAGTGGCGCGCGGGGCCATTCCGCTGCTCATCAGAAAACTCAACGATGGCGCAGATGGCGCATCCGTTGTGAAGGATCTGAAGGATGTCGGTTCGAGCATCACCCGCATTGCCGATGAACTCCAGACCAGCGTCATGTCGATTCGCATGCTGCCAGTGAAGACCGTTTTCCAGAGATTCCCGCGCCTCGTGCGCGACCTTGCGCGGTCTCTCGGAAAGGAAGTTCAGTTGGTCATCGAGGGCGAGGGGATCGAGCTGGACAAAACGATCCTGGAGCAGATCGGCGACCCGCTGGTTCACCTGATTCGAAATTCCGTCGATCATGGATTTGAGCCGCCCGAGGAACGTCGAGCAAACGGCAAGAATCCGACCGGGCAACTGACCCTGCGGGCAATTCACGAAGCAGGCAACGTTTCGATTGAAGTAAAGGACGACGGACGGGGGCTCGATGCCGATGCTTTAAAGAAGAAAGCCGTCGAAAAGGGTCTGTTGACTGCGGAAGCTGCGGCGGTCATGACCGAGGACGCCGCGTTTCAACTCGTGTTCCTGCCTGGGTTGACAACAGCGAAGAAGGTTACCGACGTTTCCGGTCGCGGAGTTGGAATGGACGTCGTTCATAGCAACGTTCGCAACCTGCAAGGCACGATCGAGATTCGCTCGAAGCTCGGCCAGGGAACCTCCCTCCTTATAAAACTGCCTACCAGCCTCATGATCTCCAAAGGCATTCTGCTCGAAG
>Ga0302197_10001319_pt1 | contig 24276 bp, 20 predicted proteins | sample II_Bog_N2_1_FD_193526 | JGI IMG/M metagenome (GOLD analysis project Ga0302197, IMG submission 193526) | Peat permafrost microbial communities from Stordalen Mire near Abisko, Sweden - II_Bog_N2_1 | ecosystem: Environmental > Terrestrial > Soil > Wetlands > Peat | place: Sweden: Abisko...
CGGTGATCGCCGGGGCTATCGACGTTGGTGTTACATGGTGGCTTGTAAGAGCGCATGGCGCTGTTGGCGCCTGCATTGGCAGCGGCGCAGCGCAACTGACTGCCGTGGGAATCATGTGGTGCGTGAGTATGAAGTTGTACAAAGTTCGCCTCCCGTGGCTCTTTGTGGGGAAGATCGCGCTGATCAGCACTATCGCCTCACTGGCCGCGCATTACGTAGCGCTGCAGTTTGCGCCATTATGGGGCCTTCTTCTTGGTGGTATGGCCTCGGTGGTGGTTTTCTTCGCGTTGTTCTATCTTTTCCGCGTGCTTGAAGTCGAGGATCGCTCGCGGTTTGAGTCATTGACGCGGATGTTGCCGGGGCCACTTGGGAAGACGGGGTCGAAGGTGCTTTCGATCCTGATCCCTGCCGCGGAGGCCGACGTCAACCCTGCCAACGTATGACAGGCATCGGAGGCGTTGAAGAACAGCGGCCGGCTCGATGGGTGATTGAGCTTGGAATTCGGTCCAATTATCGAGCATCTGACCTTCTGACTGGGGAATCACAGCCGCGGTTCAGTGAGGAGCGATTTTTCCGGCGATAGCTTTCCCGGGAGTCAAGCGACTGGAAATCGCGCCGGCTAATTGTTCCGCACATAGGCTTATTCATCGAATACATCTTTACATTGAATTGGTCTGGCCCCGATAATCCTGACTGCCTTTGAAGAGCGTGCTTCCTGGGGGATGCAGATTTCGCGTTTGAAATCAAAGGACATTCAGGAGGAGAGTTCACCATGATCAAGATCAGCCCACTTGCGTTGGCTTTGTCGGTTTCAATTGCAGCAGGCACCCTAGCCGGGGCACAGGACGCGCCTGCTTCCGGCACCGCGTTGCCCAATGTCTTGCAGATTACGCGTGAGTACACAAAGCCGGGAAAGGGCGGCGCAATGCATGACAAGACGGAAAGTGCGTTTGTTCAGGCGATGACGCGCGCGAAAGCGCCAACTCATTACCTTGCCCTGAATTCGCTTTCCGGCAAGAACCGAGCTCTTTACCTGACCTGGTATGAATCGTTTGATGCCTGGGAAAAGGATATGAAGTCAGTGGAGAAGAATGCGACTCTCTCAGGGGAACTGGAACGGGCCGCAGTCGCCGATGGCGAATTGCTTGACTCAATGGACCAGGCCGTCTTCTACAACGCCCCCGAACTGAGCTATCGTCCCCACCCGGACGTTTCGCATGCGCGGTACATGGAGATATCTGAATACCATGTGAAACGTGGACACGAAAGCGGCTGGAGAGAGCTGGTTAAGATGGTGATCGCGGCTAACGAGAAGGCGGGGACAAGTGCACATTGGGCGATGTTGAACCTCGTCTATGGCGGGGATGGTGGATCGTATCTGCTGCTTACCGCGGACAGTTCCATGGCGGATATCGATCACGGATTCACGGAGGATAAAGGCTTCCACGATGCGATGGGAGAGGATGGCTGGAAGAGGTTTGAACAGCTCTACGCCGATACGATTGATGACAGCCACACCGAACTGTTCGCTATCAATCCCAAGCAGAGCTATATGGACGATTCGGTGATCAAGGCCGATCCGGATTTCTGGAGGCCGAAGGCTGCTGCGTCCAAGGCTGCGGCTGCTTCTGCAAAGCCTGCGGACAAGGCGAAGCCGTAGACACGGTTCGAATCAAGTTGCGGTACAACGGTGGGCGGCTCCGGGTTCTTCGGGGCCGTTCTCATTTTGCGGGCGGTTTAGGACTGGGCGGCGGCGCAGGATGGAATCGGGGGCTGACAGGGAAGTCGGAAGGATGCTCTACTTTTTCTGGAGGGTTCGGATGGAGAAGCAGGGATCGAAGAATCTAAATCGCCGCGCGTTTCTGGTGTCGGCTTCAGCGACGGCTGCAGCCGGACTGGTGGGGGCGAATGCGGAGCCGGTATTAGCTCAAGCTGCGGCCCAGAGCGAGACCCAAGCCCGAGACACGGCTGGACAGGCGACATTTCAACTGATTACCGCGGAGACTATCCTGGGCGACGTTAAGGCGCTGCAGGCTGCTTCGGGCAATAACAACCTCGCCACGCATAGTGAGTTCTCGGTGGTGCTGACTTCTGAGAGAGCTCACCGCGCAAAGGAATTCGAGTGGCATGAGGGGCGGGATCACATTTTGCAAGTTATTGATGGCGTAACGGAGTATGAGCTGGGAGGTGTGCCGAAGGACGCGCACAGCCCGAAGCCCGGCGAATGGCTTGCCCCGGCATCGGATGGGGCAGCTAAATTGACGCTGCATACGGGCGACATGCTGATCATTCCGCGGGGAACGCCGCACAAGAGGAGCACGGCAGGGAGCGTGACGTTCACGCTGATCTCGCCGAGCGGCGTGGCCAAAGGCTAATGACGCGCCTAGCAGCCAATTCCGCCCGGTCTAAGTTCGTCCGTGAGGGGCTAAAGTCCGGATCATTGATTGAGCATCTTGCGGCACGACTGAAGTCGTGCCCTTTCAAAACCGCTGCTTTCTGTCGATGAACTAGACGCGCTCGATAAGAAGCGATTCGATGACGACGGGTTTGTGCGGCTTGTCCATGGAGTTGCGCGCGACCTTTGAGATCTTTGTCACGATGTCCTGCCCCTCGACCACCTCTCCGAAGATGGTGTGGTTGCCGGTGAGCCAATCAGTGGGCGCCACAGTGAGGAAGAACTGGCTGCCGTTTGTGCCCGGGCCAGAGTTGGCCATGGCGAGTTTGCCAGGCTTGTCGAACTTGTGCGGGGAGCCCTTGGTCTCATCCTGGAAGCGATATCCTGGGCCACCCATGCCACTGCCTGCAGGGTCGCCGCCCTGGATCATGAAGTCGGGAATCACGCGGTGAAAGATGGTTCCGTCGTAGAGCTTGTTTTTGGATTTTTCGCGGGTGATGGGGTGAACCCATTCTCGGGAACCTTCAGCGAGTTCTATGAAGTTCTTGACGGTAATGGGCGCGTCGGCTTCAAAGAGCCGAACGGTGATTTTGCCTTCAGTGGTGTTGAAGACGGCGTATGTTCCAGCTGCGAGTGACATTGAAACTCCTGGTTGATCTTTTTTCGAAGATAGCGATGCGATGGTTAAGGTTTGGGTGCGGCAGGCGCAGAATCGGCCGGCAAAGGCGGAATCGGCTGTCCTTCGGGGACGATGGTGACCTTCTTGAGAAACACTGGAGTGCGTGGCTTGTCGTTCTTGTCGCGATCGACGTGGGTGATGGACTTGACCACCTGGACGCTCGCATCATCGCACTGCCCAAACAATGTGTAGTGCTGGTTAAGCGAGTCGTAGGCAGCTTCGGTGATGAAGAACTGGCTTCCGTTTGTGTCGGGGCCTGAGTTTGCCATAGCGAGGCGGCCGGGACGGTCGAAGTTCAGGTCGGGATCGAACTCGTCATTAAAGCTGAAACCGGGGTCGCCCTCGCCGGTTCCGGTGGGGTCGCCGCCCTGAATCATGAACTCGGGAATGACGCGGTGAAAGATTGTTCCATCGTAGAAGGGCCTGTTGTGCTGCTTCTTGTGGGTTTTCGGATCGGTCCAATCGATGGTTCCGGTGGCGAGGCCGATGAAGGTGGAAACCGATTTGGGGGCCTGACGCTGATAGACCTTGCAGGTAATCCGGCCCATGGAGGTATCCATGACAACGGTCGGGCCGTTTGGGATTGTGCGGACTGCCGGTGTTGCTTCTGGCGCATCGGGAAGGTCATCGAGTGCCGACTTGACCTGGGAGGCGGGTTGAGGCGGCGTCGATTGCGAGGAAACAGCCGTGGCGCATGCCATAACCAGGGCAGACGCAAAGAGTGAGTGCAGGAATCTCATACCGACTTAGAGGTTAAATCATGGAGCGGGAGGGTTGCCAGACACCTGCGGTGGGACGGAGGCTTGTTGAATCTAATGCCGCGTCAATCCGGGAATTACAAGCTGCCATTGACGTCCTACCCATAGATAGTCTATATATCTGTGCATGGCCAAGAAACCGGACCTTTTTCCTGGAACGCTCGACATGCTCATCCTGAAGACGCTGACCCATGCTCCGCTGCATGGGTATGGGATAGCTCTGTCGATCAAGCGATTGTCAGACGAAGTTTTAACGGTGGAGGAAGGCTCGCTTTACCCAGCTTTGCAGCGGCTGCTGCTGCAGGGATGGGTGAAGGCGGAGTGGAAGATGACGGAGACCAACAGGCGCGCGCGCTTTTACACGCTGACGGCGTCTGGCCGGAAGCAACTGGGAATCGAGCTGACGGAGTACGAGCAGATGATCGCGGCAATTGGGCGGGTTTTGGGGTCTGCGGAGGCCTGAGAGATGAAGGGACTTGTGAAAAAGATCGAGCTGCTCTTCCGGCGGAAGCGCTTCGCGGCAGAGCTGGATGAAGAGATGAGCTTTCATCGCGAGCAAGCAGTGAAGGATCTCATCGCGAATGGAATGACGCCGCAGGAGGCGCGATTCGCGGCAGCGCGAGAGTTTGGCAACGCGACTCGGCTGAAGGAGCAGAGCCATGAAGTAGTTGGATTTGGCTTTGAGACGGTGGTTCAGGACCTGAGGTTTTCGGTTCGGCAGTTGCGCAAGAATCCGGGATTTGCAGCGACGGCGATTCTGATATTGGCATTGGGGATGGGCGCCAGCGTAGCGATCTTTGCGTTTGTGGATGCGGCGTTGATCAAGCCGCTGCCTTATGCGAATCCGAGGCGATTGGTGGCGGTGATGGAGAGCTCGGCAGGGTTCGATTGGAACAACCTGTCCTATGCCGACTACCTGGATTGGAAGCGCATGAACAGGACGCTGAGCTCGATGGAGGTATTTACGGGGACGGGGTATGCGCTGAATACGCCCGATGGGACTGAGCCGGTGCCGGGAATGCGCGTGAGCGCGGGGTTCTTCAGCACGCTCGGCATCCGGCCGATGCTGGGACGCGACTTCAGGCCGGGAGAGGATGCGGCGGGCGCGGCACCGGTTGTATTGATGAGCTACGGAACGTGGCAACGGCGATTTGGCGGGCGCAGGGATGTGGTGGGGCAAGCGGTGATGCTGAGCGGGGTTTCGTACACGATTGTGGGCGTTCTTCCGCAGGATTTTGAATTCGCGATTCGGGACAGCACGGAGTTCTGGGAGGCGCTGCAGCCGACGCACGAGTGTGAGAAGCGTCGGAGCTGCCACAACCTGGATGGCGTAGGCAGGTTGAAAGATGGAGTGACGGTGTCGGCTGCGCTGGTGGATATGAAGGGGATTGCCGCGCAACTGGAGCGGCAGTATCCGGATTCAAACCGAGGGAGCAGCGCAGCTGTGATTCCTCTGGGGAAGTTCATCGTGGGGGACATCCGGCCAATTCTTCTGGTGCTGCTTGGCGGGGCGGGATTGCTTCTGGTGATCGCGTGCGTGAACGTGGCTAGCCTGCTGCTGGTGCGTGCGGAAAGCCGGCGGCGAGAGATTGCGGTGCGGGGGGCGCTGGGTGCATCGAGGGCACGGTTGAGCCGGCAGTTTATGACGGAAGGAATAGCGCTGGTGTTGGCCGGGAGCGCTGTGGGGCTGGCGCTGGCAGCGGCAGGTATGCGTGTGCTGCTGGGGTTGCTCTCGAAGGACATGCTGGCCGGGATGCCATTTCTGCGTGGCCTGGGGCTGAATGGTCACGTGTTGTTATTCGCAGGAGCTCTGGCAGTGCTGGCGGCGGTACTGTTTTCGATTACTAAGATTTTGCATTTCAGATTGTCGAGCATGCGCGATGGGCTGACGGAGGGCGGACGCGGCAGCGCGGGGACGCTGTGGCGGCGGATGGGCGCGAGTCTTGTGGTAGTTGAACTGGCCACAGCTGTTGTTCTTCTGGCCGGCGCTGGACTTTTGGGCAAGAGCTTGTACAAGCTTCTGCATGTGGACCTGGGGTTTGCGGCAGACCATTTGGCGACGGTGAATGTTGGGCTGCCGCCATCTGCATTCAGCAAGGATGAGCAAGTGGTGGCGTTTGTGAGGGCGATGCTGGAGCGCGTGGAGACTCTGCCCGGAGTGGAGTCGGCGGCGATTACCACCTTGCGACCCGTGAGTTGCAACTGCGATACGGACTGGGTGAGGTTTGTTGGCAAACGGTATAACGGCATTCATAACGAAGTGAACGATCGACAGGTAAGCTCGGGTTTCTTTACCGCGCTTCATGCACGGCTGCGCGAAGGGCGGTACTTCTCGGATGCGGAAGGCGCAACCAAGCCCAAAGTGGTGGTGATCAATGAGGCATTTGCGAAGAAGTACTTCCCGGGAGAGGACCCAGTTGGGAGGAAGTTTGGGGACACGGAACTGACGCCGAAGTCGATTCGAGAGATTGTGGGGGTGGTGGCGGATTTCAAGGATGCGGGGCTTGATCAAGATCAGTGGCCGGCGGAGTACGAGGCATTCAACCAAGACTCAGACACCTACTTCACGCTGATGGTGCGGACTCGGCGGGATGAACGAACGGTGCTGCCGGAGCTGGCTGGGGCGATTCATGAAGTGAGCAAGCAGGCGGCGGTGGAAGAAGGCACCACCATGATGGACAGCATCAACGCGTCGCAGACGGCTTACATGCATCGTTCTGCGGCGTATCTGGTGGGAGGGTTTGCTGTTCTGGCGTTGCTGCTGGGAGTGGTGGGAATGTATGGGGTGATTGCGTATTCAGTGAGCCAGCGGACACGTGAGATCGGGGTGAGGATGGCGCTGGGCGCACAGAAGAGCTCGGTGTACAAGCTGGTGCTGGGGGAGGCGGGACGACTGATAGGTTTGGGTGTGGTGCTGGGGCTGGCGGGATCGGTGGGCGCGGCGAGGCTGATGGGCAAGCTGCTGTTTGGGGTGCAGGCGTGGGACGTGGAAACGCTGGCCGGTGTTGCGGTGGTGCTGGGAGTGTCGGCGATGCTGGCGAGTTACATACCGGCGAGGCGGGCGGCGGGGGTGAATCCTACGGAGGCGTTGCGGGCGGAGTGAAACGGTTCTTAGTTCACAGTTCTTAGTTCACAGTTCGTAGTTCACAGATCTTAGTTCACAGTTCGTCGTTCGCAGTTCACAGTTCGAAGGTGTCAGCTATCAGTGATCGGGGGAATAGTGAGCGGTTGACGGATTACAGTTGGGGGTTAATGTCGGGATGAGATTCGGGGATTCCCACCCATCGACAGAGAAGAGAGGAGTCGAAGGATGGGGCACCCAGCACCTGGTTCAGCTTGAGGCTGTCGGAGACCTGATTAGATGATGCGGAGGAAGCGGTCCTGGCGGAGTTGCGCGCCGGGGAAGACCATTTCGAGGTTGTTTGCGCCGAGGGTTTTGGCGGCGGCTTCTCCGAGTACCTGCCGGAAGTCGGTGGTGACGGCGAGATCGCGACCTTCGTTCAACAGGTGATCGTCGAGGCCGGGCCAGCGGCCGTAGACCTTGCCGCCTTTGACGTTTCCGCCGAGGACAAACATGGCATTCGCATGGCCGTGGTCGGTGCCGCCGGTGCCGTTCTGGCGTGCGGTGCGGCCGAACTCCGACATGGTGACGAGCGTGACATTTTCGGCGTCGTCGCCAAGGTCGCGCCAGAAGGCTGAGATCGAAGTGGAGAAATCGGTGAGGCGATTGGCGAGCTGGCCGTCGACTGCGCCCTGGTTCTGATGGGTATCCCAGCCGCCGACATCGGTGAAGGCAGCTTCGACGCCGAGGTTGGCTTTGAGGAGCTGAGCGATCTGCTTCATGTTGTTGCCGAACTCGGAGTTTGGATACTCGATGCCGGCCGCGGGCTTGTACTGGGCGGGGTTGGCGTCGCGCAGCATCTTGACCGCGTCGAATGTTTCTTCGCCGGTGGTGTGGAAGAGGTGATCGCCGGTTTCGCCGTACATTGCGGCGAAGGCGGTAGCAGCGGGTGAGGGCGTTGGGCCGCGGCCGCCGACTGTGAAGTTGTTGAGGTTGGAAAGAGCGATTGCGGGGATCGGTCCTTCGATTGTGCGGGGGACCTGGGCGCCGAGAGCCAGTGCACGAAAAGCGGTGTGCTCACGGTTGTGACGGAGTGCCTGATTGTCGCTGAGATCCTGGGCCTGGAGAGCGCGGTTTAGCCAGCCATCCTGCGTGCTTTTCACGCCGGGGGTTCCGGACTCCATGTAGTCCTGGGCGTCGAAGTGGGAGCGGGTCATGTCAGGCGAGCCTGCGGCGTGGACGATGGCGAGGTGGCCCTGATCGTAGAGAGGCTTGAAAGGCGCGAGGGATGGATGCAGACCAAAGAAGCCATCGAGGTCAACGACCTGATTTTGCGGGATGGCGATGGTGGGGCGCATGGTGTAGTAGTTTTTTTCTGTGTAAGGGACAACGACGTTGAGGCCGTCGGCGGCTCCACGCTGAAAGACGACGACCAGTCGGCGGCCAGGGTAGGTGGCGGCGGTTTCGGCGAGCACGGAGCGGACAAGGAAGCTGGGGATGGCAGCGGTGCCCGCGATGGCGAGGGCTCCGTTGCGGAGGAAGAATCGCCGATTGGTCTGCATGTGGTGCTCCTTCTGTGGAACTTATCGAGATCCGGTTCGCTTTGAACCCATCCCTCAGGGGCTGAAGCCCTGTTGAATTCGCGGCTGTTATGGCACGACTCAAGTCGTGCCCTTTCAAAACCTTGGCTCATCTGGTTCTTATGGCACGACTCAAGTCGTGCCCTTTCAAAGCCTTGGCTCGTCTGGTTCTTACGGCACGACTCAAGTCGTGCCCTTTCAAAACCTCGGTTTACTCAGAGGTTCGTTGACCTCTGGTGAACTTGGCATCGTCGCTAACGACGCTGAAACTCGGGCGAGCCTAGCAAGAGTCCGGCGAGGAGCTGATCTTGTTTTTCGAGTGCGTTGGCAGCTTGCTTTTGAGCGGCCGGGGTTGGTGCAGCGGGCTGGGCTGCGGTCTTGACTAATAGATTCTGTTGGGCGTTGCGCTGAGCGGGCTGCGGATGGAAGTTTTGGGGCTGGGGGGCCTGGGCGGCCTGCTGGTTGAGCTGGGCCTGCTGGCTGAATTGATCAAGCAGAGCTTGCCGTGTGTCATCGCTCAGTCCACCGGCTACGAGTTGCGCTTCGAGGCGTTGTTCTTCTGAGACGGGTGAGTAGCTGGTAGCGGGGATTGGCTGGGTTGCGGCGGTGGTCATTTCCGATGGTGGGGCTGGTGGCTGTGGCGGGTGAGCCATTGCAGCGGACTCGACGGGAAGCGGGAAATCTGTCGGGGTTGTCCAGTTCACGGTAATGCCGTTGAGATGGTTAGACGCGAGCGAGAGAGCGAAGTTCATGCGGTTTACGAGTGCGCCAGTGCTAACCCAGGTGGAGGCCTGCCAGTTGTAGCCGGTGGGGGGAACCGCACCGTAGAGGGGCATGCCCATGTCGCGGAGAGCGTTGACGAGTGGCTCCATGCTGAGGGCGGTGAGGTTGGAGGCGCGCGCGGCGGAGGCGATGAACTCGAGGGGCGTCTTGACCTTGTTGCGGAAGGTGTTGGGGGCCCAGAATTCCGGCGAGTGATAGAGAGTGGTGAGGACCTTGGAGATGTCGCCACCACTTGAAAGATAGGACTTTGCGAGACTGTTAACGAGAGCCGGTGGCGGGTCGTCGCCGACGAAGCGGATAGCGATCTTGCGGGAGAGGAAATGGGCGGTGGCGGGGCTGGAGGCAAGCATGTGAAGAAGTTCGCGGCCTTCGGCTTCGCCTTTTTCCTTGAACTTTTTGCCGAGCACTTTCTTGGCGCCGGGCTCGTGGCGATTCTGGTCAAATGTGAAGCCGCCGCCACGCTGGGGCTTATCGACGGTCCAGCCGGTAAGGATGCGGGCCACCTGGGTGACGTCGGCCTGGGTGTAGCCGCCGTTTACGCCGAGAGTGTGGAGTTCCATCAACTCGCGTGCGTAGTTCTCGTTGAGGCCTTCAGGCTGCGCCTTTTTTGAGTCGGGACGGCGAGCTGCGTTGATTTTTGCTTTCTCTGCGGCCGTGGAATCGGGACCCATGCTGCTGGAGTTGTCGAGATAGAGGAGCATAGCGGGGCTGTGGGCCGTGGCTTCGAGCAGGTCTTCGAACTTGCCGAGGGCGTGGGGGCGAATGACGTCGCGCTCAAAGCTGACCAGGTAGGAGGGAGTCTCATCGTTCTTGTGGAGGAAGACATTAAAGTGGTTGAGCCAGAAATCGGTCATCACTTCAAGGAGTTGGGTGTTGGAGTAGATATCGCGGGTGAGGCGCTGAGCGGCAAGTTCTTCGCTCACCACTCGCTGGGGAGCGACGAGGGCGACGAGGTATTCCTTCTGCGCGGGGGTGAGGCCGTTGGCGATGGCGAGGCGTTGCGGGGGCTTGAGTCCTTTAAGGAAAGCGTCGACGTCGGGCTCTGGCATGGTTGCGATACGGGCAACGCGCTGTTGAGGGGGAAGGGCTGCGAGCTCTGCAACAAGGGAGGGATCAACAGGTGCGCGGTCGGCGAGGGCTTGCGCCTTTTTCTTCCGGAAGGTCTCGTTGGCTGCGGGGTTGGCCAAGTCCTGATCGCCTTGGGCGGCGATTGAAGGAAGCGACGGCGTGGTCATGGCCATGTTGCCGTCTGAGACGGGCGTCTGCATTCCGGCGGAAGCTGTTGGCTGGCCGGCCATTGAGGGGTACATGGAAGCTGAAGCCGGTTGGTTGGCTGAGGCAAGCTGCTGCTTCTGCTGCTTTTCCTGCTGGCGCTGGCCGTAGCGGAAGATGTCGTTGTCGTAGACAATGCGCAGGGCTGCGCTTTGCGGCTCCGGGGCTTTCTTGTCGATGGTCTGGCGAATTACGCCGTTGGTGGGAAAACGGAAGAGCAGATCCTGCGGCGCCAGTTGCATGGCCGGGTACTCATTGAGGCGAGTATTCAAGTCGGTTTGATCGATTGTCTCGGGATGAAGCTGCTGTTGGAACCAGCGATCCAAGCCCATCGCCTTCACGGCTTGAAGATCGCCAGGTTTGGGGCCGAAGGTGAAGCGATTGAGGGCGTGGAGGATGCCCTCTTCTGGGCTGAGCTGAGTGGAATGGTAGGGCTGCCGCGGAGTTGGGTGGTTTTTGGCATTTGGGGCGCTCGGTGGCTGGGCGGGCAGCGGGACAGATGTGAAAACCAAGGTCGAGCAGAGCAGTGAAGCAAGGCAAGTGTTCAGCCGGGGGAGTTGGGGCATAGTCTGCAGCTCCGTTTGGGGGGAACCCCGATGCACAGGCTCTCAGTGGTGGGAACCCGGCAAGGGTGGTTTAGTTGCGCCTTGGGGGCTCTGACGTTGGATTGTCGGCGCGATCCACAGCCGACCACGTCAATTTAGACGCGAAAACGGCGTCCGGTCTACATGTCGAATGAGCAACAAGTGCAGACTTCGCTCACCCGAGGGGCCAGTTCGGCTGAGGATGGGTGGGCTGAAGGCGCCATGGAAGAAATCGAAGGACGAGGAGCGGATTCTTCGGCTGACCACGCCCAAGGCTGAAGAGTGCCGGTGGACCCCGTATGCTCCTAATGAGCTGAGATGGCGATGGAGGGGTTTCGCCGCTCCCCGGGCGCGAGGCCATTTTCGGGCTACCTTCCCAGGGTTTCCCCCTAGGCTATTCTCGTTGCCTCCCCCCGGGAGGCAAATCGCTCATCTGGGAGCGCTAGTCGACGAGCGATCAGGTGTGAAAATGACATCTGATCGGGGCACAGAATGACACCCACGTTACATTATGAGAATTGAATTGTCGTGAAGACTTGAGGGGGGACGAAAATAGCAGATCTATTCAGTTCCGGGGCACGACGCTAGCAGCCTTTTTTGCATCGGGCCATGATGGCGGCGTGGAGTCGCTCGCGGAGGCCGGTGGGCAGGTCGTAGATTTCGTGGGAACGATAGATCTCAATGGTTTTGCGGGTCGTGTTTAGGGTGACGACGCAGTGATCGCAGCAGCTCAGGTGCTGTTGCAAATCGGATCGCATCTGAGGCGTGACCGAGTCGTCAATCAGATCGTCGAGTAAGGCGAGGAATTCGGTGCAGGTCATTTCTCAGCCCCCAATTCTTTCGCGGCTGAAGGCTCTTTTGCGGCTGAGGGCTCTTTTGCCGGATGCTGCTTTCGACTCTTGCCCCTGCGGAAGTACCTGCTGAGGCGCTCGCGAAGCTGCAATCTTGCCCTCAGCAGACGAGACTTGACGGCGGGAACACTGAGCCCAAGTGCTTCGGCCGTATCCTCTGTGGACAGACCTTGCACGTCGCGCAATTCGAAGACCACCCTGAAACCGGTGGGCAGTCCTTTGATTGTCTTTTCCAGGATTCGCCCCATCTCGGCCTGTGTATAGTTCTGTTCCGGATCGGGCGCCCAGTCGGCCAGGTCGCGTGGGACGCTGCCCTCCTCGGTTTCGACGTCCTCGTCGATGGAGACCATTTTGCCGGTGCGCCGCTTCCGCAGGCGCATCAGACTTTCGTTGACTGCGATTCGAACCAACCATGTGTAAAACTTTGAGTTCCCCTGGAACTGTTCGAGCTTCTCGTACGCCTTGAGGAAAGCGTCCTGCATCACGTCTTCAGCGTCTTCGCGGTTCTGCGTAATGTGCTGCGATATGCGAAATATCTGGCGCTCGTACTTGCGGACCAACTCATCGTAGGCCGAGACATCACCGCCGCGGACCCGTTCAACAAGGGCTACGTCAGGATGCGGCTCGAGTTCACCTGCTATGGGTTGGATGGTCGCCATGGGGGTTGGTTGCGGAAATCGTTATGACAGGTTGGAAATCGATTGGTGTTTGGTCGAACCCTGGCTGGCGTTCGTTGCAAGCCCAAGTGGGGTGAAGAATGAACGATCCAGAAAACTCAGTTTACCGGAGCGGGGGGCAGGGAACCAAACCATGCGGTCCGCGGATGGAGCAAATCCATTGACGGCGGTGGTTCTGGCTTGCGTGTGGCCGATGAAATCATCATAGAGTGAAGAGATGAAGGTTGTATTTTCCCCCAAGCTGAATCTCCAAATGCTGGATTGCTCCAAGCCAATGACGATTGCTTCGCGCTGGCTGGCTTGCACCCTAAGCGTCCTGATGGTGCTTACGCCCATCTCCGCTGATGCGGTGCATGGCTCAACCGCTCAAAACGACAACAGCTCAACATCTTCCAGCGGTTCGGCCACTTCCAAGACGGCCAATGGAGGGGCAAGAAAGCCGAAAACCTCGTCGAAGGTCTCAACAGAGGCGCGAAGGAAGTCGCAGGGGAAGGGGACGGCGAGCAGGGCAGCACGGGCGGCACGAACGGCGAGAATTCATCAGGCTTTTGTGGCCTCGACCGAGTTGCGGCCGATGGCCCAGCAGTTGGCAACGCTGCGGACGGCGGCTGCGTATTCCGGGGTGACGAAGTACGCGAAACTGCATACCGGAGACGCGGCTGCCGCGGCGTACCTGGCTTTGGGGCATGCCTATCTGCTTGACAAGCGGTATGGGGACGCCCAAGCAAATCTGCTTGAGGCTCGAAAAGCGGGTGGGGAGTTGGCCGATTACGCAGACTTTCTCGCGGCCGAAGCCAACCATGAGGTAGGGAACAATCAGAGCGCGGAACTTCTGCTGCATGGGTTCACGGAGCGGTATCCCGACAGCATCTTCGACGCCGGTGCGCCGGAACTCGAGGCTAGTGTATTGCTCGAACTCGGGAATGCCTCTGGCGCGGAGCGAGTGCTGCTGGCGGCGCCGGGTTCGGCCGGCAGGACTGGCTATCAACTGGCGCAGGGGATGGTGGCGGAGGCGCTGGGAAGAAAAGAAGAGGCAGTGCAGGACTTCAAAAAACTGCTTCTGGCGCACCCATTGAGTTCCGACGCGACTGCGGCGCGAGCAAAGTTGACTTCGCTTGGGGCTGAGTCCTCGCTGACAGTGGCCGAGTTGCGCGGGCTGGCGGACGCATATTACAACGCCGGCCATTCTCAGGAGGCTGCCGAGCAGTATCGTGCGCTGGCAGAGAAGTTCGGGTTGGATGCTGCAACGCGGAACGGCTTTGCAGTGGCCGAAGCGGCGTGCGAGCTGAAGCTCAAAAGGCTGACCACGGCCCAGGCGGAGGCGCTGGAAGACACGCACGATGAAAACGGGGCGCGGCGGTTGTACCTGCTGATGGAACTTGCCCGCAACAAGAACGATCTGGAAGAGCAGCAGCGGATCGTCACACGGATGGAGACGGAGTTTCCCCACAGCCAGTGGCTGGCGGAAGCGCTGTTCTCAAGCGGAAACATGTATATGCTCCGCCATGACTATGCCCAGGCAGCGACATATTACAGCGATCTTGCCGCACAGTTTCCGGGGAGCAAGAACGCGGCAGCCGCACACTGGCGAGCGGGTTGGCTGAGTTACAGGCAAGGGCTGTATGCGGAAGCGGCTCGGATGTTTGACGAGCAGATCAAGCTTTACCCCACGGCGATCGAGACAGTTTCGGCGCTGTATTGGCGCGGACGCCTCTACGAATCGCTGGACCAGAAGCCGACGCTTGCGGCGGCGAACTATCGGACGATAGTCCGCGCTTACCAGCATTTTTTCTATGCGCAGATGGCGCGACAGAGGCTGGCAGCATTGGGTAATGCGAGTCCTGCGGTTGTTCCTCAGTTGGAACAGTTCCAGGCGCCCCCGGTGCCCGCTCTGGATGAGAGCTTTCCGGCGGAGAGCCCTCACCTGGCGAAGGCGCGGCTGCTGGCGAATGCCGGCATGAATGAGTACGTGGCACAGGAGATTCAAGCCGATCCAGACTCTTCTTCCTGGAGTTCTCTGGCGGAGGCGCAGATCTATGCGTCCTATGGCGAGCCGTATCGTGCGATGCGAGCCCTGAAGCGGGCGTTGCCCTATGCGGCAACGGCTTCAATCACGTCTATTCCGCTGTCCTATTGGCGCATTCTTTTTCCGGAGGTATGGTGGGAGACTATACGGGAGGAGTCTGCCAGGAACGGTCTTGATCCATACCTCGTGGCATCGCTTATCCGGCAAGAGTCGGAGTTCGACCCGACGGTAATCTCGTATGCGAACGCATACGGGCTGATGCAACTTCTGCCTTCGGTAGGACGATCGATGGCGCGGGAAGAAGGGATGGCGCACTTTGAGACCTATCAGTTGCTGGACCCCGCAACGAATATCCGGCTGGGCACGCGGTATCTTCGTCAGATGATGGACAAGTTTGGCGGAGTGCAGGAGTACGCTTTGGCGGCCTACAACGCAGGTGACAGCCGAGTGGTGGATTGGCAGGCCGCGGGACCCTATCATGGGATGGACGAGTTTGTTGAGTCTATTCCGTTTACGCAAACGCGAGAATATGTGGAGAGTATTCTTCGGAACGAGGAAACCTACAGGGCGATTGACGCTTATGCCGCTTCTGGGGCGAAGGGAGACAAGGGAGCCGCAGATTAGGCAAATCGCGCCAAATGCAAAAAGGAATCGGAGTCGATACTCCCCGGCCTCGAATCCATTTGACTCGAAGCCCCCTTACCATCAACACTGATTTCGAACGGAGGTTCTTCACCTCCGAACATGCCATTCGCAGCCTGCTGTTGCAAAAAAACTGAGCTGGCCGGAGTTTGAGGTTTGGCTCGGTTACATCGACCCACCGGAGGGCAGGATGTCAGCCGACTTGCAGTTTCTGGAAGAATGGATTCCCGAGAGAATGGACCCTGGAACCGTATTCGTGCTGGAGAATCAGGCGAAGATGGGGAGTGCCCAAAACCCGTATGTGGCAGTGATGTCGTGCCCACGCTGCGGGACCATGGGGCTGATTACGCGGCGCCAGCTCTGCAGCGGCGAGACGATGATCTGCGGGGGGGATGTGTGCTCCGCGGAATATCGGCTTGAGGGCGAGAACATAAATTTTCGAAAAGTGCAGTAGCCGGGTGTGAGGGATTGCCCGCTGTGCCGGCCTTTGGGAGCTGTCGCGGATGAAGCGTGTTGGTTGGCGTCTGTCTCCGCCTTTTGGGCTTCGGTTACCATAGGTGGGTGAGATTTGCACTCGCATGCCCGGATGGCGAAACTGGCAGACGCAGCGGACTTAAAATCCGCAGACTCTAATCGAGTCATGGGGGTTCAAGCCCCCCTCCGGGCACCATGGAATCAATAACTTAGACACATGCTCTTTCTCAAATAAAGACCCTAAAATAAGTGCTGGTGCCACTTCTGGGGCCACTTTGTACCAAAGCTGCTAGCATCGGTTTGAGGAGGGTAAATCCCATGCCGAGGAAAGTGGTTCGCAAGGAACGGGGCGTCTTTGAAAAGGTGCCGGGCTCCGACATCTGGTGGATTCGCTTCAAGGTTGACGGCGTGGAGCATCGCGAGAAGGTCGGTCGGCGCGGCGATGCCATCAAGCTTTATGGCCTGCGGAAGGGGGACGTGGTTCGCGGCGTCAAGATGCCGGCGAACATGAAGCACAAGGGCGTCAAATTCTCTGCGATCGCCCAGGAAGCCATCGACTGGTACATCAATCACGAGCGCAGGGATGTCCGAAACTTCAAGGGCAGAATGAAATTCATTCTAGAAGCGTTTGGCGAGAGGGTCGCGGACGAGATTAAACCGTCTGAGATTGACTCCTGGATTGGCGCTCACAAATGGTCCGCGGCGACCAAGAACCGGTACAAGAATGTCTTTGGGAAGACCTTCAAGATTGCGCTCGCTGATGGAAAAGTAACCAGCAACCCAGCACGCATGGTGGAGCAGCGAGCTGAGAACAATGCGCGCATCCGGTTTCTTTCAGATGACGAGGAGAAGCGTGTGCGTGAGGCCATCACGAAGCAGTTCCCGATGCACCTGCCGGAGTTCGACGTTGCTCTGAATACGGGGATGCGGAAGGGCGAGCAGTTCAGCTTGGAATGGCCGGAGGTGTCGCTGACCCGCAAACGCATCCTGCTAGAGAAGACGAAGAATGGAAGTGATCGGGAGATTCCGTTGAACAAGACCTGCCTGAAGGCGTTCGAGGCATTACATGCCGTACGGCCCCATAATGGCCGCATCTTTCAGTCCAAGTACGGACGCGATTTGAATAATCCCCGGAAATGGTTCGAGCTGGCTCTTGAAGAAGCGAAGATAAAGAACTTCCGCTGGCATGATCTGCGCCACACATTTATCAGTCGCCTGGTTATGAAGGATGTCAACTTGCGAACGGTTCAGGAACTAGCTGGGCACAAGACAATTTCCATGACCACCAGGTATGCGCATCTGGCGCCAGAGCACAATCAGGCAGCCATTGAGAAGCTCGATCCGGTCGCAGCCTGATCGTTCCGGCGATTTGTGCCGCTTGCCCAAGGGCTGAGTGCCATGCTTCTGACCAAGGACTGCGCGATACTCTTGGAAAAGGGCAATTCTGATCAACTGGCCAAAATTGATTTTGTTCGGTTTCAGATAACGACGACTGGGAAGCTGCGCTGATTTCGGGCAAATCAGCATTTGCGGTGATCTGTTCGGCCGCTACTGCCCAAATCACGATCATTGAGTAATTTGGCTCACCAGGGCGGTTTCAATCGTACCCGCCAAATGGGTTCCATTCTTCGTTGGGAGTAAACGGCGTCCCCTCTCTCCCATCAAGTTGCCAAAAAGTATCTACCAGCGGGCGCAGCGTTCGAGGGTAGGGCCGCTCTTCCACCTCGCTCAAGTCCACCATTACTTCCGGGGAAGTGAAGGTGTTTTCTCGAATGCCGGACTCTCGCGGATACCATATCCGTGAGACTGAGAAGATTTGCTTGTCCTGAATTCCGGCCATGGAAAAGGCAACATATAGAATCCCTGTGCGTCCCTCCCGCCGGAATCGTCCAATCCCATCCTCATAGCAGTGGACGATTGCTTGCTCGACTTCCTGACCCTTGATCAGATCGCTATGAAAGCCGATGGGCGGACCATAAAAATGGCTAAATGCGTACTCGACGATCCCGGACCGAAACAGTTGTGTGTACCCCCAGTACCCGTCCGTTTTCTTCCGTGGCCCCGCAGCTGCACGGCCTGAATAGCAAAGGAACCCGTCGGCGTTGTACTGCTGGTTGTAGTTCCCATACGGAACGAACACCGCTTTCTTTTGATCATGTGACATTCGCCACGCCTCGGTGAACATCCCCGGCGTGAACGCATCAGCCGGGATGATATGGAACAGCATTGCCACTTCGCCTTCTAGGAGAACTGGCCCCCGGCCCTGTTCGATCAAGTCCAGCCGGTGCGCCCTCCAATTCGCGATGGTTTCTCGGAGTTCGCGCTGTTCGGAAAACGCCCGCCGGATCTCATCCCAATCCATTGGGTGACTTGCAGTTCCCGTCCTTTTGTAGAACTTATTTGTCCCTCCCATTTTGACCATGTGCGGTTTGCTTCTACTCGAAGGTACCCGTACCACTAGCGCATCCCCGCCGTCGCAATGAACGCTTCGCACTACTACTCCGATCAGGTTGGGTGCCATGCCGTCACGAATGTAGCTAGAGAGGCGCATTTCTTCCTCTTGTGGGTTTGGGAATCGAGTTTCCAAGAGGCGGTCTGGGATTCCAGTTGGCTTATCGTCCCCTGTCCGGCGTTCCGCAACCCCGTAGACCAGATCGCCGCCAGCTGAATTGGCCATCGCTGCTACGTCGTAGAGGAACTCTTTTTTGTCCTCGCGCTCCTTGCTGGGGAGCTGCTGTTTGTAGTCAAGAGTCAAACTCTCAGGTACCTCGGATTCAATGAGGCTCTCGATATGAGCGGTGGTCAGGTCGTTCAAGTTGACGGGCAACATACGACTATTTTCGCACCGCGTCGGACGCGGCATGGGCTCTTGCAAGAATTGGTCGGATCGTTACCGAACGTCGGATTTAGATCGAAAGATCGGTATGGCGAATGGGATTCTGCTGCGTTGACTCTCGGAGCCCGTGATGTATCCCATGACCAACTGGAATTCAAAGGTATGCTATCGGTGGTGCAGCTCAAATCTTCGAGTTGATAGCCTCCAATTGTCCGGCGTCGATCCGGACGGATCAGGCGAGCAGATCGTAAAACTGGAAACCGCGAAAGAGGGTCCGACAATGCTGGTTACATTCGATACCAATGTCTGGAACAGGATGGTCTTTCCCGAGCGGTATCTCAGGAGTCCAAACTATGCAGCGTTGGCGAGGATCAACAACGCAATCCGAAGTGGGCTCGTGCGCGGCTTTATTTGCGAGAGTTTCGGCACTTTGGAAGCTATAAAACCGACGGACCGAGCGAAATTTCACGCCCAAAGCACCCCGAAGGTTGAGGTGGCGAGTAAGCCACAAGGTAGTGGACTCGTTTCCATGACCATCGGAATAAAAGCGAATCACGACCTACACCCCGGTCTGAGTGGAGAATTCGAAGAGGAGCTCCGCCAAGCCTTGTCGATTGGGATGAAGTTACTTTCGACGCCGTATATCGGTTTGCCTGTTCCTGCCCGCCTCAGGAGCAATCCTGACATCTATGCCCCCGAAGTCTTTGCGACCGCAGACTACGACGAGCGATTCGGGAGTGTCGTCAATGCCATTGTTTCGAGAGGAGTAGGGCAAGGGGCTCATGTGGCTCTCGCGAAAGAATTTACCGAGAGGCTGGACGCGGCGCGGCCGGAATGGCTATCAGATCGTGAGCTCATCTATCGCGTTTACGAGTACGCACGCAAATCAAATCTCAACAAAGAGAAGAAACAGATTGAGAAGGTTTTTGCGGAATCTGCCGATGGCGATGTAGTGGCTGCGCACGTCGCCTTTGGCAATGACTTTCTCTGTACTGAAGATCGTGGAGGCTCCGCAATTGGCCCCTCAATATTTGATGACAACAACCGTACATGGCTGAAAACAACGTACGGCGTCAAAATCTTGACCGCACAGCAACTGTCTGATCTTGTCTGAGGCGAATTCTTATAGATCAACAGTCTCGCCATCGACAACTCCGCCTTCCCACAGAAGTCGGCCCTCCGACAGGAATGCTGGGCCGGGTTCCTTCCTAAGAGGCAGGTTCGGTGCCCATTCCTAGGTCACCATGGAGGACCGGCATCGTTTGGCGAATACAGGGGCCGGATTACGGTTGATTGGGTTCTTCAATTTCTGCAGAAGGCTGCTCGGGAAAAAGCGGTTCTTGGTCAAGCGGTGGCTTCCGGGATCCCGGGGGCGCGTTCTTTAGATAGCCGTGGTCAAACGCATATTTCTTCCCGCGGCCATGCGCGCCGCCGCGACAACCCTTGCATTTACAGGACCCCGACAACTTACGCTTGCCTTTCGCATAGCATTGGGGAGTGCAATAGGCTGGATGCGGGATTGGACCAGCCGGTCCGGTCGCAGAGGGAATCAGATTCCTTCCTTCCAACCTGTCCTGTGCCATAGGTAAGAAGATATATCACTATTCTGTGCTGTGCGAATGCGGTACTTTTTGTGACCGACTGCTCACGAAACAGAGGTTTGATAACAAAAAGTCGGCTTTGTGGCAAGGTTTTTCTTCAACAGGTTTTTCTTCAACCCTGTTTTTCTTCAACCCTACGAATGAATCAATGACTGCTATTCGCTCTCAGCGGCACTACATCATCGTTCGGTTCACTCTGCGGCTCAAAACGGCTGGGAGGCACGTCCGAGGCCTGCCGCTTGGTCTTTGCGCGAATTGGGATGTCGATGCCAACGGCGCGGACGAATTCCGGGTGATCCTCTCTGGCGAAGCGCCGGACGGCACTTGCAGGAATGAGAATCTTGCCTCCAATTCGACGCATGGAGAGACGCCCAGTCGTAATGAGGTAATCGACAGAGCGAACGCTGAGACTGAGTGCTTCAGCGGTATCGCGACGGGAATACAGCAACTTCTCTACATTCTGCTCCATTTGACCTCTCCTTGACTCAAATTCAGAGTTCCATTTGCCCTTTGATGATCGAGCCGAAGGCGCCCATCTCTGCGTTTGGACTATGAGAATGTGGGTCTCTTTGACTGCCATCCCAAGTGGACACCTTCAGAGTCATGGCCAGCGAGTTTGTTGTCCAATACTTCTCAGCTATGGCATTTGCATTGGGGCATAGCTTTCGCCTATAGCATCCGGTTTGTCAGCAAAGGGAACTTAAACTGTTGGTCTCGTTGACTTTCTTGATTCCCACCCGTCATAATCGCTATCCCCCTTGGAGGGGGAACACTGACACGCTTGTGGTCCTGGACCAATCGAACAGCTTCGCAAATCTAGCAGTGGAGCGTTATAGCATGTCAGACCTACTCGAATTCAGGCACCTGCGATACCTAATTGCAGTTGCAGAAGAGGCAAATATCAGCCGTGCGGCGAAGCGTCTCTTCCTCGCTCAACCCTCCTTGAGCACTCAGCTAAAGTCCATGGAGGAGTCTCTCTTAATAGACCTCCTGGTGCGAGTTCCAAAAGGAGTCAAATTGACTCCGGCAGCGGAAGTGTTGGCTGCAGGGGCTCGACAGATACTTGCACTTCGCAACGAAGTGATTGCGGCTGCGCAGGCAAGCCACAACGTCTCCATTGCGCCGTTGCGAATCGGGTTTTCTCAGTTCGTTGATCGCGCGCTTTTGCAGATGGTTTGCGGCGCGCATACCGACCTGTTTCCGGACTCCGAAATCATGCCAAAGAGTGGCGACCATGTGGAGCTTCTTTCCCTGGTTGAACGAGGCCTCATTGATGCGGCTTTGGTGACTCTGCCCGCAGAAGGAATGGGCCTGAATATGCAGCCGCTCGCGCAAGATCGCCTTGTGGTTTGCATGAAATCAAATGATCCAGCAGCCAAGCATGACGAGATAGCACCATCGGCTCTCGGAAAGAAGCTCACAATCTTCCGTGAACCGAGACAGCACCCGGAGGCGCATCGCCGATTGATAGAGATGTTGAGTGAGGTCGGCGTTCACCCGGAAGTGTTGAGCACAACTGGAAGCCCTCATGACATCCAGTGGATGGTGAAATCAGGGTATGGCCACGCATTGATCAGCGAAGGCTGGGAAGTTGAGGATGGGATCGTTACCCGTCCGGTTGCGGGCGTGAATTGGATGGTCGAGAGCGTTTTGATTTCGAAAAAGTTTCCGACGCAGCGGACCATCCCAGCATTGTTGCGGGAGCTGAGAAAGAGACTGCGGATGCAAGCGCACTTGCCTCCCGCGAAGCAACCGCTTTCGGTTCGCTCCACAGTTGTAAAACGGACCCTTCCACTCTTCGGTTAGTGCGCAAATCTCCCATCGCTTGCGCCTATGGCAGCGCCAACTTTCAGGAAAACTGCCATAGGTAAGAAGTATTGGACGCGAAGAATAATCGCGCCTAGTCTCCGGAATATCGCGGCTGAAGCACGGTCGCTGGAGGAGACAATGTCCCGCAAAATCCGAATCTCGAATTTGTTGAAGACGGCCCAGGCATCTCACAGGTGGATGCGCCTGTCCACCCTGATTCCAGCCGTATGCTTGGCCTTCCCAATCGCCGCTCTTGCTCAGGGTGGCTCACCCTTCGATACCGGCTTCACCTCCATTCAAACCCTATTCACCGGCACCATTGCAAAGGTTGCAAGTCTGGTTGCCATTGTCATCGGCGGGTATGGCTTCGCTCACGGCGAACCGGGAGCGAAGAAGGCACTCGCCGGTGTCGCTGCCGGAACTGGTATTGCCGTTCTTGCGGCGAACGTTCTGACCTGGCTTTGGGGTGTCTAGAGAATCCTGTCTTTCGTTGCAACTCTTCACCATTCACAGCGCGGACCGAGGGGCTTATGCCGGAACAGAAGAACCAGAACGCTCGCACAAATCGAGTCTTCAAGAGCCTGCATAAGCCTCTCACCTACCTGGGGGTCGAGCGCACTCTGTTTTACTTCGTATGCGTCGGCGCTGTAAGCGCCTTCAATCTGTTCAACAGCATTCTGGGCGGTATCGCCGTTTTCATCGGTGGCTTTGCATTTGGTCACTGGGTAACAAGCAGCGACCCGGCATTCCTTCGCATCCTGGCGAAGTCCGAGCGATACAAGCTCAGGTATGACGCCGCCAAGCAACAGGTTCCACGTGTGGAGGTGCGCTGATGTTCCGACTCGACAAAGTCATCAAGCCGTGGAAAGAGAGCGCGTGTCTCAACGACCACATCAACCTCTACGGATTCTGGAACGAGACCAGCTTTCTTACCAAGAGCGGCGACGTGGGCATGGTCCTCAGTATTCCCGGCGTGGACTACGAAAGTCTTGACCACGCAGAACAGGAGTACGCGGTAAAACGGTTGGAATCCGCGCTCAAGGCCTTTGGCCCCGGCTTTCACGTCTACCAGTACCTCTTCAAGTCCAACCGTCCCGATATTCCGTTTGCAAGCTATGACGACCCGGTCGTAGAGGCAGCGACCGAGCAGCGACGGCAGTTCTTTGAAGGCAAGCGCGACCATCTCTATCAGGTCGAAATCTTCTACGCCATCGTCCTTGAAGGGCCGCGGTCAAAGAGTGGCATTGGCGCGGCATTCGCGCAACTCTTCCGCGATCCTGCCGGAGCAATTTGCGAACTCAGAACGCAGTTCACCAACAACAGCATGAAGGTATTGCTGCGCACACAGATCGAGAGCGAACTGGCGAGGCTAGACCAGAAGGTCCAGACCTTCGCCCGCCAGCTCGCCGACTTCATGCAGGTTGAAGTACTGAGCCAGGCAGGCCAGTTCCGATTCTTTCGCCGGCTGCTCAACTACGACGAGGGACGCATCACCGGACGGCCGCAGTCCACGCAGTTTCTTGACTATCAGGTTGTCAATTCCAACATTGAAGCGGAGCGCAATCATCTCCGCGTGGGCGATCACTTTGTCCGCGTGCTCACGATGAAGGAGGCTATCACTGAAACCCGGCCGCTTGTTCTGGATCAACTGCTGAAGATCCCCGCGAACTTCTACGTTGTGACCGAGTGGACGCCACTTGCTACCGACAAGGCGCGCAAGGAAGTGAACAAACGCCGCCGCCACTTCAATATGTCGAAGACCGGCTTTGTTTCGCAGGCGACCAGTGACACCACAAAGACCAACCCCCGCGACGTACTGGTAGACGAGTCGAAGCAGGCCGACATCGAGAACCTTGGCGATTGCCTCCGTGTCCTTGGCGACGGACAATCTCTTGGGGACTTCTCCCTCACCATTGTTGTGTATGCGGCCACAAGAAGCGAGACTGACCAGGTCATCGGCGAGTTCACCAGTGTCTTCACCAACGCAGACGGCAATCTCTTCATCGAGACCTACAACCAGCTCAATGCGTACTTCGCCACCGTTCCCGGCAACTACGCGCAGAACCTCCGCAAGCTCTATTTGCTCAATACCAACTATGCAGACCTGTCGTTTCTTTTCACCATCCTTTCCGGAGAAAAGCGAAACGCTCATCTCGGGACGGAGTACCTTGCCGTTTTTGAGACGGAAAATGCGACGCCATACTTCTTGAATCTCCATAACGGAGAAATCGCACACACGCTCATCCTT
>Ga0302197_10001331_pt1 | contig 24212 bp, 19 predicted proteins | sample II_Bog_N2_1_FD_193526 | JGI IMG/M metagenome (GOLD analysis project Ga0302197, IMG submission 193526) | Peat permafrost microbial communities from Stordalen Mire near Abisko, Sweden - II_Bog_N2_1 | ecosystem: Environmental > Terrestrial > Soil > Wetlands > Peat | place: Sweden: Abisko...
TCTTCCGCTGGAGACGTTACGGATGGCGCAACAGCCGTGGCTTTGACCTGCAACACCAGGAACTGTGGCGCGAGTTGCTCCTGCTGAATGCGGATCGAACGATTCGTTGGCTATGGGTCAAAGGGCATAGCGGCCATCCAATCCAATCCCGTGCAGATGCGATTGCCTACCAAGCCGCCAGAGCAGTTGCCGCTCAGGAACGAATTGCCGCCTGATGCTGCTGGCAGACCACAACTCCAATGAGGAAAAGAACCATGTCAACGATTGCAGCAACGAATTCGCTTTTTGAGATCGACGCGGAACTGGACAGCCTCCTCGATGAGATCGAGGAGCAGACCGCACAGGGCGGCGAACCATCTGGGGAACTCGTTGCCCGCTTCCAGCAATTCTGCTCGGCACACGACGAAAAGGTAGACCGGATCGGGCGCTTTCTGCGCCGGATGGAGGCGCGTGAGCAGTTTTGTCGTGCTGAGGCTGCACGTCTCGCTGACCGGGCCCGAGCTGCCGCCGGCAAGGTGGAGCGAACCAGAAACATGGTCCTCTACTACCTGATGAGCCGCGATCTAAAATCCATCGAGGGACGTGAATTCACCCTGCGGGCGCAGAAAAACAGTCAGGACTCTGTGTGGATCACCGATGAGGCAGCGTTGCCAGTCGCTTTTCGCAAGATCGATGCCCGCATCGGAGGTGTCCTCTGGGAAACGGTTCTTGCGAATCTTCCCGACGAGCTTGGCAAAATGTTCGAGAGCACATTGGAAGAGTCAAGACCGGACACGGATTCAATCAAGGCGGCCATGCTGCACGAGGAACAGGTTCCAGGTGCAGAGTTGCGGCGGGGATGGCACCTGAGAATCAAGTAGCGGTGATCCAGCCTCCGAGAACATGAATTTCTCAGTGGCTAGCCGTATTCATCCTGTTTTCTATGGCTTGGATGCCCAACGGCGTCCGCTGGACACCCTTGTTCTATCGGCGCGATAATGAGATCCTGGGGATCTTCCTTATGAGCAATGAGCGAGCGGAGCAGAGATGGACTTAAATGAAAGCGAAATCGTCGATGCTGTGGCGGAAGCCTTAATGGGCCAGGGATTGACCGCTAGCGCACAAGACACGGGTGGCGGAATTCACTGTGTCGTCATTGAACATAAGGACGGCGGCGAGATCACATGGGGAACGGCCGATGTGATCTGGGCAGCGTCGATCACCGGCGAGCACGGAGAATACGTCTCCTCGATAGAAACAAGCCGTCCAAATGACAGTCAGGACATTGCACAAATTGTAGAAGCAATCAAAGGACCTTCGCTCGCCGCGGGCGCGGCCATTTTCTCATTTTGATTTTTTGGACGGGAGTGCGGATATGCCGCAGCAGGAACTGTTTTTCGAGCAGAAGACGGGCGACCGGCGTGTCGAGGTTCTGAAAACCTACGATCGGTCGTATGCTCGCGAGGTATTCAAGGGTATTGACCAAGAGGCCCGTGAAGCCCTTGCGGAAGCCCTCGAGTTGAGAAAAAACTATGCGCCGGAGGATATTCCGAGCCCGAGTGGAGGCGATTACGACGACTTTCTGTGGGAGGAGCTGTGTGAGGCCGCGCGGGAAGATGTCAGGAATGACCCGAGTCTGTTTTCCTTCTTCGTAGTCTCGGAGGCCAGCGCTGCTAAGAAAGAGGACCTGTATGTCTCCCCAGACTGGCCGAGCGCGGAAAGATTCGCGCGCCGCCGGCTACAAGGCCCTTCTTCGCCTAAGCCGATTTAGCAAAACGCATCGCGCAAGACCTGCTCAGTTCTCTCCCGTAAATCATCGGCATGGCATGACTACTCCCAAGTTACTTCGCAAGCTAGATATTCGCGCAGCACGATCCTGACGGTTAAGCCGCTCTCTTCTGAAACTCGATAGCGATAATTGCCAATTTGGACCAGCAGCCACCCCTCGCGATATAAATCAGCGCCAACAACGAGTAATCGCTGCATCGCTCTAGACCCGACTTCCGGCCATCCTGCGAAGACCTCTTCTGTTGAATGCTCAAATAACTCGCGTTCGTTCTCGCACATGGTAATGAGCGGTCTGAAATATAGACGGGCGGGGGCATCCAAGCTCGGCTCATTGTATTCGTAGGCAGCGTGACAGCGGGCGAGCTTCAACACCACCGCCTCTATACGGTTATTCTCAATGTTCCAGACAATTCCTTCCTCCCTCTGCGTTCTCGCACGCTTCAATCTTTCCACCAGCGCCTCGTTGTGAGAGAGTACATTGCCGATTTTCGATCTGCCCAGTTTCAGAGGATCGACCTCACCCGCGATGACACACTCTAACAAACAGGCAAGGTATACCTCATCGTCTGACAGTGAATTATTGCAGCGCAGACAACTAGGGCAAACCATTAGATTCTCAGGGTACGGCTCATCCAACAAAACCTTCGACGGAACGTGATCGTCCGTTTCGTCAGGCCCGCCGCAATGAACGCAGAATCCCTTGTTGCGGCGATCCGCATGGCATTTCAGATTTTGCATGGTGCTCCTCCTTGCAAAACCTGAGAAAACGATGCTCTCCATGACTCGGGCCGAAGATCCACCACCGCCTCAAGCGGTGGTGCCACAATAAATATTCGAGGTTGAACGGAGAATTGATGCAAACGGTAAATACGCCAAACTTCTGGGCGCTCGCTTGCCGCTTCCCGTTCCCTTCGGGTCAAGAAGAACGGCGTACGTGGTGGACCGTTGGTGGTCTTGATCTCCAGCAATCGCTCGCACCCGCTCGGTTCGAACGACAAGATATCGTATCCTGCGCCATCCCCTTCCTCTTCGGAAATCCAGCGGATTTTTCGGGCGAGGTCCGGCCGTTCAGCGTGCAGCAGCCGCTTTCGCTCCACGTCTATGACAAACTCCTCACCAGCGCGGCCCAGCGAACGGTTGCGGTGATCGCGCTCCACGGGGTCGAATTTTCGAACGAGATGTTGCAAGCGCACCGGAATGCGCTGTTGTGCGAGCGGCGGCGTCGCAACAAAAATCTCTCCGGAGAATGTTGGCTTTGGCGGAGGCAAACCAACCCTTCTTAGAAAGCCTGGATGTTCGGTCAGATAGCGGTCAATGGCGTCGAAGATGGCATTCTGGTAATTCCTCTTGGGAATGTATCCAGGAATCCAAGGCAAGCCCAATTCGTCCAAAACGGCCGAGATGTTCTGGTGTTTGAACTCCACGGAGCGGTGTGTCCGCCCGATGCGAGCCATGAGAGCCTTATTATGCTGGGATTTAACGTAGTGTTCCCCGGAAAGGTCAGCAATAAGCATGACGAAATAATCGGCGACGATCGCGTCAAGCTCGTCGGCCTGCCAATGCGTCCCGATCTTCGCCTCGTCCGCCATTTGCATGCCGCCGTAGTCCTGCGGGCTTATTCCTCCATCTCATCTTGAAGGCCGCCGCCGGGAAGCCCAGTCTCTTCGGCTTGCTCCAGTGAGGGCGCCGTCTTCAGCTTTCCGGCAATTCTCTCTTCAAAGACCGATTTTGGGACCGGCTTGCCACCGGTGAGGCCATCGACAGACCGCTCAAGGGTGGTGTAGCGCACTTCGTCTCGAACGATCCGGCTGTATTTGCTGCCCGGCACCTCCTCAAAACGGACGATAAACCAGGCAATATCCGCGTTCGAGATGTCTTCGACTTTGTCCATCTCCCCGACTGAATCGAAGAACGCACGATCTACAACTACCGCCATCTTCCTACCCCAACGGCGCAGTGTCGGCACCTTTATTTGGAGTTGGGGCATTAGGCGTTTAGGAGCGCTGCTACGGTAATCCGGCCGCCGGCGGCCAGCGGGAAAGATGACCCAATCCACTGTTTCGTCCGCAAAGGCTTTGAATTCGCCACGCATTGCATCGCCTGAGAAATAGACGGCCTGAACCTCAAGCGCACACCACTCCATCGGCGCACCTTGTACGGACTTATTGCTGACGAGCACCATATCGATCCGGCCCACATCGTCGCCGCCCTCCGCATCTGTTGTGGCACTGGCCTCCAAAAAACCGACTTCGCCGACAAGCTTTGGGTTACTGTCGCCCAGAATCGTTTCACCAACCCAATGGAACACGTCGAGCGCCTCATGAAAGCGATACGGGCATGTCGCCCTCAATTCGCCTTGAGGTCCAGATATTGGCTCTCCCGTTGCCCTCCCCGTTTTTTCATCAGCCTTGTAGGAATACAGGCGAAGTGAGCAAACACCGCCGTCCTTGGTACATATTGCATCCTGTTTACGGGGCTGAAACGGGCAAGGCTGTTTCTCGCGGAGCTTCTTCTCTTTGAGGACTTCGGACGCGTAGTGGCGGCGCTCCGCCGTATCCATTTGGGTTAGCAGCTTCCCAAACCATTCGCCAATCCCGAAGCGCGGCGTGAGGTCTTTCGGTTTCGGATTCTTCGCCATTGTTTAAGGTTACCCTTGCTCACTGGCCGCGCGCCGGCAACCGGTTCCAAGGTTCCAGCCTAGTAACCCTTTCCAAACGACGCAAGCCAAGCGATTCGATCCTCCAAGATCACCTCAAATCCTTCAGACGCATTCAATTTGAGCGCAATGAAGGAAACTGGTCCCTCAAGCCACCATTAGCTGATCTCTCTGCCAAGGAAAGCCGTCAAGCGTTTCTCCAAGTTGGCTTCATCGCGAGTTTCACACTCCCAGATGACAAGAGCGTTCCAGCCATTCGCCACTAGCAATTCAATATTCTTTTTATCTCGCATCTTGTTCCGTTGAAGCTTGGGCTCCCAATATTCTCGATTCGACTTCGGAACATGCGCGGTTTTGCAGCTGTGTGAATGCCAGAAGCACCCGTGAACAAAAATCACTTTCTGGCGTGGCCCGAAGACCAGATCTGGTTTTCCAGGAAGATCCTTCCGATGGAGCCGGAACCGGTAGCCTAAGCTGTGCGCGAGACTTCTCACCTTCAGCTCGGGTTTCATTCCCTTGCTTCGGATCGCTCGCATATTGGCGCTGCGATCCATCAGCCGCGTGCAGCTGCTCGTAAGTCCTGTGGAACCACGCTCTCCTCTTCCAGATGGGCACGTATCTGCAGCGCGATTGCTTTCGCCAACAAGACCGGAACGGCGTTTCCGACTTGCTCGTATTGGGACACGCGCGGACCAAGAAACCTGTAGGTATCTGGAAAAGATTGAAACCGCGCCGCTTCGCGCACTGTTAAAGTGCGTTCCTGATCGGGCAGAAAAACCGTACCCCAATGCGGGTCACATTTTGTCATAATCGTTCCCGCAAGCCCTTCATTCTTCAATCGCCCATAGCGCTTCGTATGGTCTGATTTTCTCGCCCTCTGCATGCCTTTGGGTAGGAGCTTATGCGGGATGTCCCTCCAGGAGCCGCCGGGCTTCACATACTTCATACGCTCAATATTCTGTTTGGCGAGCTTGGCGCCGAAATGATTGAACGTCACTCCCTCAGGATTCCTCATCAATCGCGCGTAGTCACTGCGAGGGGCAGTTGTGTAGCCAACGATCTCCGCCCCCTCCCCAATCTCAAGGCGCGGCAGATCGCCGATTGCCTCTCCGACAGTGACAGCTGGCAGCAGGTGATTCTTTTCAAGTGCATTCAGCTGAAACGTCATTGTGCCGCCGCTGCGGAAATTGGCACGGCCGGTGGCATAATGGGTCGGTTTCGGCGGGGAAATCTCCGACGTCCGCGAACCAATGATTATCAAGCGCCACCTCTCTTGAGGCACACCATAATGAGCCGCAAAGAGGATCTTTGCACTGGCGTGATAGCCATGCTCTTCAAACTCACGGAGGATCTGACGGAAGACCTTACCGTCCCCAAGAGACAGCAGGCCTGGCACATTCTCAAAAAGAAATGCCTTGGGTTCAAACTCTTCGAGAAAGCGCAGATAGTCCTTGAACAGCTTGTTTCTTGGATCGCTCAAGAATCTGCCGGGCGCATTGATGGAGAATCCCTGGCAAGGCGGGCCGCCGACCAGGACATCGAGCTCTCCCTTTTTCAAACGAAGGCGCTTGCGCACTTCGGAAGGCTTCACATCTTCAATGTCGCGGGCGTCTCCCCATGCCTCGGGGTGATTCAGCGAGAATGTCTCGACTGCTTCTGGCATGCAGTCGTTGCCATAGAGGCACCTGTATCCGGCCTGACGGAAGCCTTCTGTTATGCCGCCGGCGCCGCAAAAGAGGTCGATCGTGTTCAACGGGACCCATGAGGGTTCCGTGGCGACTGTGCGGTTCTCGGACTTCCCCGGTATCACCAGTTTCAATTGGGCACCGTTTCTTCTCATTACCGCTCCCCTGCCTTGCGGCTGAACAAAGGCCATTTCTCGCCGATGTACTGCTCCGCCGCCTCTCGCACAACCCAGGCCAACGAGACCTTCTTTTCTTTCGCTATGATCTCAAGACTCTCATAAACGTCCGGTGGAAAACTGATCGACGCGCGCACAGCCGTTCCCGCCTCGCCATTGCTTTTCCCATTTCCGCGCTTCTTTTTCACAACCGACGCCTCTAGTTCTTCACCACATTACACCATACCGGTGCATCTAACAAGCGTATACATTCCTTCCCGGACTTGGCGTTCCATTGTCTGCGTGTAAGCCTTGCAGAAACAATAAATTGAGCGGTTAAAAAGGCCGCCGGAGAGCATCGAAAATCGACCTGAATGCGATGTCCGTTGCGCCCGCGGCGGTTGCTTGAGCGTGCGCGGCAGCAAGCTGTGGGCACAGATTATTCAGATCCGTGCTCCACAACGGGTGAACAATCAGCTCAACGTAATTTCCGCGGCGGCCGGCGGGAACTCCTGCGTATGTCAGGAACTGCCATTGAGGCCGAGAGGCCACATAGGACGCAGCCGGCGACACCGCTGGCGGCGGAGCCACGAGATTCTGCCAGTACGGAATTGTGAAATCGATTGCCGCATTTGCATCGAGGGCCAGGCGCGCGAGATCCAAGCCCAGGCGCCAATCCAAAATATTGTGATACGGAAGATTGCTGAAATCCCGCAGGCAGTCCGGGCAAGAGGTCTGGCAAGCGTCGGCGTGAGATGAGGCGACAAGCGGCCCAAAGAAGTTCAAATTCCCCTGCCCGGCTACAATTCTCAATAAGTTTTCGGCTTCATTTGGTGTCCCCAAGTGCGAGCTGTATCCAGCGCCATTTTCAAGGCTGTCGGAAATGAATATCTCCCCTCGAACCTGCCCATTCAGATCACGTAAGACACGCAGGCCGACTTTGAGTTCCCGTTCATCAATATCAAGTACCTCAGCCGCAGCGGCTCTGCGCATCATAAACCCAAGCGAGTAGAGAGCGGCCCGGCAATTCACGTCAAGAGGCGAATATATGATCCCCTGCGGCCAGCCCTGTATGCCCAGCACGAGGACATCCGTTGGCTTGATGGACGCGAGTGCGCGCCTATCAGGACCGGCGGCAATGTTGACCGGGGGATTAATTGCCCCGATTTGCGCTAAGGCTTCCAGCGTAACCCAGGTCTCTTGTCCATTCACCTTGAAGAAATCAAAGCCCCTGCCCGCGTTGTCATTCACAATGAAGACAGTCTCCTGATCGGACCAGACGCCAAAATTCGCCCTTGGAGTCAGCGGTTGTATGGTGGCACCCATCTTCGGCCGTGAAGCGCGGGGCGTCCATTCGAAAACACCATCGAAGTCCCGATAACTGTTAGGCCAAGTCCTGAACCCAAGCGGTTGAGACAGTTGAATGACTTCATATCCGGTACGCGGCTGTACCGGCGATAAACAAACGGGACACGAAGCCGCACCAGGTGCGGGCTGAGCATCAACTGCCTGACAGTTTCCGCAGAAGCCGATCAACCGTGGAGGTCCCAGCGGGTTTGGTTCTTGCACGACCCGGTTTCCTTGAGGCCGATACTTCACGACGCCGACAGATGTATGAACAAGCCCGTCCTTTACGGTTTCCGCGCCTGGTGCAAATTGGCTGATCGCAATGTCCAAATCGCGATCAACGACGCCTTCTTCAGGCGGCCAGTCGTACCCAGTAGTTGGTTGTTCGTGAAAGAGATACCTTACACGGGTCGGAAACCCGAACATTGGCAAAAGGCCGACGTTTGCGAGTCGCTCGCTCAACGCATCCTGCGTGAGCACCGGGTTGATAGCCGCCGCAGTAATCCTTGGGATGAGATCCTGATTGATAAAGTTGATGAGCTGTTGGTGCCGGGCGGCCAGATTGGGATGTGCGTACGCAAGCAACACGTCAGCCGTGTGTGAAACTGCGGGCTGGTTCCCTTGAATCCAGGCGGCAACCTGTTGCTCGGGGCTGGTGCCTTGCGCTCCGCCAGCCGCCAATGCTGGCAACGGCTGGCTCCATTGCGCTGCGCTTCCAAACTCACCATGTACGCTGTCAGCCGGCTGCACCCCGAACAGATTCAACGCATGGAATGCTTGCCTCAAAACTTCCTTTGCCAGGACGCGTTTTAGAATTTCCTCGCGTTCGACATCGACATAAGGCGGAGGAGGCGGATCTGCGGTGATGCGATGCGGCCTCTGAAAATAGTAGTCGTCGTGGCTGCGCCCTCTGCAAAGCGTAAGAGCAACTGAGAGGCCCGCGCCCCGGCGGCCAGCACGGCCAACCCGCTGCTGGTAGTTGAACCGCAGCGGCGGCATGTTTGCCATCATGACTGCTAACAGGCCGCCAATATCAACACCGGCCTCCATGGTCGTTGTGACGCTCAATAAATCAATGGGATCGGTGCGCAGGTTTTCTGTGTTCGGCAATACGATATTCTGGAAAAGCCTCTGGCGTTTTCTCCCTTCGGACTTATTGGTTTGTCCCGTAAGTTCCTCACAGTTAAGCCGGAATAGCCCGTCTGAATGCGTCGCGAGGTAGCTGTAATAGTCCAAGGAAAGTTGAATCGGAGTCAGCGCCTGCGGATTGCCCAATGGCGTAAAGCATTCGGTACAAATTCCGCCTGCTGCGTGCAGGTGAACACGCCGGCATTGCGCGCATTCATAGAAGTGATTTCCTGCCCGCTGAAGGCACAAGGCCTGTGACTGAAGCACAGACTGGTTGAGCACTCCCGCACCCGCCAGATAATTCAGGACATCAGCCTCATGGGCAGCCGGGCTTAATCCATGCAAGTTTGCAACTTCACGGATATAGTTCCTGACGTAGACCGGCGCGTTTTGCTGCGCCGACGCGCCGTGGGATGAAAGGCGCTTCCGCGTGCCAAGAAGGCGTATCACCCCATCTGCGGTCTCTTGGATATCAATGCTTGGCGCGGGGTAAGTCAGCCGGTCGGTACTCGCGAATGCAATAAGGAGAGACTCAAGGCTACGCTGGCCAGACGCAAAAATTAGGTCCATCAACTCAGTTAACGACTCACTTCTAATCCGATCGCGATGTAGTTGTTGATCCGCCGTCAAGTTGGCTTTGAGACTTGGAGAGGCACCCTGTGGCCAATTGTAAAGGTCACGCCACGGACCCGAGCGAGCCGCAACATCCGTCCAGAGGACATCGAGCGAGTAGCCCCCTGGATTTATTCCTTGCTCAAGCAGCTGCGATGAAACGGAAATTGCGAGCTGGGAGATCGGGTGCGGGCCCTGAGCCGCGCGAAGCTGAATCCGCTGGGCCGCTTGTTGATTTGTAAGCGAAGGTATTGCGGCCGATGGCTGATTTGCCAATGCCCCATTCGCCATAGACAAAGTTAATGCCTCTGCCGGATGATTTGCTGCGTAAGCATTCGCGATAGCCTGATCGGAAGCACTGAGAACCTGGCCGCTCAGCTGCGCAATAAACGCGAGCGGCCCTGCTCCCTGATTGTCCAAGGCGCCTGCTACGGATTGACGGACTGAATCGAGGTAATGGGCAAACCGCATTCCGGCTGACAACTTTGCTGCATCCTGCCGGCTGTCAGAAAAGACAACCAGCTTGCGTCCGTCCGGATTCTCACTTCCGACCTCGCGCAAAAGCGCGTCAGAAAGGACCTGCGCGAGTTTCTGGAAACCTGTCCGCTGCGTCCGCACTGGGGACCCGATACCGCGACGCGCCCAATTCGTGTCACACCGCGGGCAGCGGGACGGATAAACATTCGATGCGCTTGAGTCGAGCGCTTGCGGAGGAGGGTCAAGGATGTTTCCGCCCGGCCCATGCATCTGCCGGACTCGATACAAATAGCCGCGGACCGCTTGAGCATTGCTTCCATGGGCAACCCGCCCCTCGGCTGGAACGAAGTGCGCCAGCTGCCATTCGCGTTGAACGCCCTTCTGGGTCCATTGCTGCGTGACTGGTTGCATGCCGTTCGGTGCAGGCCAGAATACCGCGTAGTTGGCGTAGCCGCGGTCAAGTGAAGCTATTTCTGGCGATGCTTCCAAATCCGGATGGTCGGGACTTAGGAACCACTCATTCGGATTTTGACTTAGCGATCTGTATCCGCCGAGGAAGACTTCTCCGCATGCTTCACAATAGAGCAGCTCAACAATTCTTGACCCGCAATTGCAGGCGAAGACGGGAGTGTAATGAAGTTGGCCAATGGGACAAGGAGCCGTTCGGGGCGGAGCAGCCTGGCATTGGGGATCGGAACAGGCCCAAAGACCCTGGAGGTTTCTGAAGAATAAATGCGCACGCACCGGAAGCAACGCAACGCCATGCGCATCCCGTGCTGCGCTGATGCCGCCAACAAGCCCCCCAACGGCCTCCTCCCGTTCCATCGCCGGAAGCGACGGGAAAAGTTGGTTTCCAATTTCCTCCGGGAAACGCGGCATCGGACTTGATCCCGGCCCTGCCGGCATGCATCCAATGCGCAAACCATCCGCCGCTTGTATATGTTGAAGGCCCGCGAAGAGGACTTCCTCGGCTGCCGCTCCGGGTGCCAATGGCGGTGCCCCGACTGCAGCATTGAAGGACTGGGCCGCGGCTGGACTAATCTCCGGGGAAGCGGAGAGATTCTGCCCCAATTGACGTAAGGCTGCTGTGTGAGGCGCGAGGGCTTGTACCGCTGCCGGATTCGGATTTACGGTATTCCCGCCAATGATCCGGAACCGGTTGCGGTCCCTTCCGAAGAACGCTTCTAGATAATCGAGCCCTGATGCGTCATCTGACAACGAGGCGCTTGATGCAATAATGCGCAACTGGCCGGAGTCTGGCTGCAGGCCTAAACGGTCGAGCAGTACCCGAATTAGATAGCCCACTTCCGTTCCCGGAGTGCCGCGGTACGTATGCAGTTCGTCCACCACAAGATAAATTACGTGAGAGTGATCCGCTGCCAGCCACTGCCGGGTTAAGTCGAAAATCGGCATCTCCACGCTTCGCATCAGCATGATGTTCAACATGGAATAGTTCGTAATGAGAATGTCAGGCGGATAGTCTTGCATATCCCACCGAGACCACATCTCTCCGCCGTCAACACGTGGGAAAAAACGTTCTGCAGCTGATCCGGCTACTTGCTGCGCCTCTTGTTGAATGCTGCGAAGCTCTTCGCGAAGCCTCCTCGTCCTCGCAGAATTCCGTGCTCCTGAGACTGGCGTCCGGCTGGTATATCTACCGAAGTAAAAGCGGTTGCCGGCCCGCCTCATCTGGAGCCAATTACGCGCATTGGCACTGTCTAGCGCCGTCCGCATGCGCCCAAGCTGATCTTCGACAAGAGCATTCAGGGGGTAAAGAATGATCGCGCGCATCGCGGCAGGACGTGCAGCGGTGTTTTCGTGGATTCGCTGAGGAATACGCGGCAAGCCTTGGTTGGAGGTTGGACTTGCCTGATGATTCCACCAATCCCACTGCGGGTCGAGATTACCTGGCTGTCCCCACGCTGCTGACTCGCGCACAAGCGAAGCGAGGATCGGCAGGAAGAAGCATTCCGTCTTTCCCGAGCCAGTGCCGGTTGTGACAACGACGTCCCTTCCGTTGACGACCGATTCCTCAAATACTTGTTCTTGATGGGTATATGGAATCCGGTTCGGCGGAAATAGTTCGAGCGACACGAAATCAGCGAAGTCGGCGATCTCAGCTTGGCTCCAGGCGGGAGAAAGAAGCGAGTGAGCCAAACCATGGAAAGGCTGGCCGATCTGTTGATAGGCTGGCGTCGGCTCAATCAAAGGCGGACGAAAAATCCGGCCATCCAGGTTAAGAAGCGCGCGGCGCTCTGTCACCAGGTCTGGATACCGCAAATCGAAAGGGCTATCCAAATAGCGGAGGTACATCTCGCGAAGGTCGTCAAAAAGCGCAATCGGGTTGCTCATCTTAAATCCTGTCCCAAAACTTCGGCAGTTAGTCCGGCAACTTCTTCCGGGATGTCACGGTACGTCAACCTTGGACGCCCATACGCAACACTAAGTGAAGGAGGCATTCCAGAACAAAGGATCAAAGCCCTTTCTGTGAGTAGCGGCGGCCGGAAAAGAGCTGGTACGCTGAGACTCCGGTCTTGGCGGTTGTATCTCAGCACACGCCGCTTGTAGCGGAAAAGGATTAGGTATTTTCCTATTGCGCCGGGCAGTTTGATTGTCTCCCGGCCCTCGCGTAAGAAGTATTCTGGCGTCTGGAAGCGTGAGAACCGGAACAGTCCTTCCGCATCCGGAGCATTCGCTTCCTTGGGCGTCACTGTCCGCCACTTTATGTTCCTGCGTTCGATGATCAGCTGCTTTACTTCCCAATCTTTACCGCCGGCTGGAAGGGCTTGGCGCGGCCACTTTTTCACATGACTGACTGGCGGCAACCCCGAGAGCAACGCTTCGGGCGCGTCGGGCTGGCAGAGCAGTCCCTCCCGCCGCCCTAATTCTTCGAGATCTTGCGCATTCGCCGATTCGATGCGGATGATATCCGGGCAGTCCGGGAAAGGGATCTGGTCTATTTGCATACCGCCTGCGGACGTTTCAATCCGTTTGAGGAGAGGAAGGCTGCGCGCTCCGCACAAAACCGCAGTCACAACGGCATCATGCTGACAGAGCGCCAAGGCAGGCGGAACCACCCGCCATCCGTTCTCGCACTCTTCGGTATCGAATTCCACGTGCCCGAGCCGCTCCAGACCGAAACGCACCCGCTGGTGAAGAGGCAGCGAGGTATCCTCCCCTGCTTCACCGGAACTATCTTCCAAGCCGAGATTCTCGACTGCTCCGCGGAATTGCGGCCAAGACCCTTTTTTCCGCGCCGAAAGCCACATCAGAAGTTCATTCGGCGTCATCGTCTTGTCCTCTGCAGCTTCCGCGCCGCGTTCCTATATTCCCGCCAGCGAACAGAGGAGTCCGAATAATCAGATTCGATCCGAAGCCCCTTCCGCGACGCATCAAGGATAGCGTTACACCAGCTCACTGCCCGCTTCGTCTCTAGGTTCACCGGCGCGATCGGCTTGTCGGCGAATTGAATGATCCGCGCAGTTCTCTTATCACTTGTGAACGGTTGCGCTGGCAAAGCCCAAACAACATCGAATGGTACGAAGCCCCTCCATCTTCCAACGCTCCGCGCTGAGCACTGGAATATCTGTCCGGGCTCAGATCCAACAAGGACTGGGTTGGACATCGGAATTGTAATCGGCTTCGAAACTACACCTTTTGACTCCAGCTGAACGAGGGGACCGCAGACGCTGGCACGTTCGAAGCGGTATGAAGTCCACCGGTCCCAAGAGTCCGGCGGGGCCTCCACCGAGTAAGTGCGGGACCGAGACTGTCCCTCACAATAGACGGAATGATCGCCAACCTGATCGTAGCCATCCGCAATCAATGACCCTTCTGCTGAACCTTCCGCTTCCTTTCCGTCAATGAGAATTCTCCCGGCGCTGTTCGTTTGCCCATACAGTTTGATTTGCGGAGGATAACCGGCAAGCCAGATTGAGTTCCGCAAGCGAATGCCGCCTTCGAAATCAATCTCGATGTCCGGTGCAGGTTTCAATGCGTACAGCTGATCAACCTCAGAATCCAGGGAGAGAGCTTTCGTAGGCAAAACCCCGCGAAATCCAACCCACCCTGCGGGCACGCCTAGAGACTCTCCGATCTTCGTGTATCCCTCGCATCCAGCAGCGGCCAGCACAGATTCGACCTCGGAAGCCATCTCGTTAATGCACAACACAACATCGGTGCGTCCCAAGAGTAACCGGGGCGTGGACAGGTATCCGCTGGCACGCGGATGACCTGCAAGCACGCAAAAATCACGGCCCTTCAATTGCCACCGGACAGGACGCTGATCTGCACTCATGGCCCTGAGCTCGATGCCATAACGCAACCGGTCACCCATATCTTCTGGCTGAATGTCTTGATACCAATCCTCTTGCGCCAGAAGCCGCCAAGCCTCCTTCCCGCTCATGGCATCAACTTCCTCGCCTAATTCAGGCGCCAGCTTCGGCAAGAATCCGATCGTACAGAAGGATGACCGGTCGAAGGTCAAATGCACGAATATATCGAGCGCAGATTCCGACGATCTTTTTCCGTTCGGCTCTTCACTTCGTGTCCTTGTACTTGCGGTCCGCGGTGATTTTTGGGTCGGAGGGCGGTAACGCTGAGCTGGCCTTCCAGCTTCGTTTTCAGAAGATTTCAGGAACTGTTGAGCGGCTGATTCCTCCATAGGCTCGCGGTTTGGTTCTTCAAATACATGGATTGACGAAGCCGTTGTGAGTTCCGGTTCGCCGGAGCCGGCTTCTGCGAGCACCGTGCGTGAATTGTTCGTTATTTCTACGGTGGCCGTCATTGAAGAATTGGCGGTACTTTCCGCGGAATGGACCGTGTGACTATCTGGCTGCGAGGTTTCTGTCCCAACTTGTTTGTCTGTGAAGGGACTCTCACCTGAAATCGCGAAAGTAGGGTCTGTTTGAAATGCCGGCTCAACGAGGTGCAATTGATCGCTTGCAGGAGCCTCAACACCATTCAAAGCATTGGAAATGTCACTTCCGATTTCTTCTTTTTCTAGTGGAGATCGCTGGAGTTCAATGACATTCTCCGCCTCGTCTGATGCGCGTCGCCGGGTTGCCTCCGCATCACCGTGGGCGTCACTTTGCAGCACCTCAAGATGTGGGGACTCGATCTTGGATTGCTCGATTGCAATGAGCACGTTAGCGGTTGGCGGTGGTTTAAGAGCCTGCCGTGATGCGCGGGGCTTTGTCCTCTGCCGGTAAAGCCAATAAGCGGCCAGCACTACGAGCAAGACGATGAGAAACGGTGCCATCCCCGCCTTCTTTTCTGCTTTAACGTAGCCTGCAGCTTTATCTCGCAATCGTCTTCCTGGCGATTCCAGAAAATCCGCGGCTCACAGCGCAATTAACTCTCAAAGTGCAAGTATCACGATTTTAACCGCCTTATCAGCCGATCCTCGCTTCTCTAGAACCGGAACGGATCAAAAAATCGGTTTTCGATGAGGAAGTTCAACCGGTCCCGGACCCGGTCCTCAAAGTGTTTATCCCGCTCTCCTGAATCGTTGTCCCGATGAGATCGATTTCAGAGCGGCCAAATCACGCCGCCACTTGCTTTCCATGACGCTGTTTTGGCTCCCACCTGCCCGTCACGGGCCTCAAAAGAGCTATGACAGCCGCGCTCGTTTGTGCTGTCCGAAATGCCTCTTTCACCCCCACCATCAGTGACAATTCCCAGGGAAAGAGGCGAAAAATGACGACTTCACCAGCGAAAACAATCCTGCATATGCATTGAATAGCCGACGCTAAAGCAAAGGCCGATCCGGCAATTTATTTTCGGCGCATTGCACCAGCAGCTAGAGCTGAATTCTCTTTGATCGTCGATCTTAGCTCTGGCTTCCGTTCTAAGGAATCCCGAGAAATGCTGACGCCAACCGACCCCTTAAATCCGAACTGGAGGAAACCATGAGACTTCGCCCCAATCAACTGTGCCCAATTCACCGCTCCCAATTCTGTTGCGGCAGAGAAGCGATCCCGAGAGAAAGACGCCAGCGCCAGCTGGGAGTCCGCCGGATAGATGATCCCCATCACCCTCGAGGTTTTCGGGAGATCCGCTCAAACGCGGAAATGCGAAGGCTGCTGGACCAGAAGATTGCCGCGCAAAATTGCATCTGCGCCCTCTGCAAGGAACTGTTCACCGACTACGGTGACATCGTGCCGGACCACATTAGCCCGCGGGGTATGGGCGGCGCGTGGAGGGACGATCATCCCGACAACATCCAGGCTGTTCACTGGTGGTGTAACGGGGAAAAGGGATCGAGCAGAGGGTGATCTCTGGCCAGTGCGCTATATTTCTCTCGCTCCATGACCGGATAGATCCTGAAATCCGCAAACGTGTTCCACATCACGCTAGGATAAGAAGTTGCCTTCGGCGTTGACAGGGAGTAATTCCGCGACGTGCGCGCAACCTGCTCTTAATTAGTGATTTAGCCTATTGGCAACAGTTGACAGTTTACGCTGAGGAAAGCTTGCATTCTGCATCTCCTGCTGCAGCGGACGGCTAAACTCACCGAGCGCCGGTAAGTGAGCAATCGAAGCAACATAATCCCGTAGTCTTGCCAGAGCGGCACCATACCCCAAATCCCGTAGAAGCTGATTGAGCAGATTGGCGACTAGAATATCCGGCAGAGCCTAGACACTTGCCGGCTCGTTGTATTGCCGATCGATAGCGCTCGGAGAAAAGGCTCCGCGTGGACCTTTATTGCTTCCTGCATAAATAATGCAATAATAGATATTGAGGGAATTAATCCGTATGCCCAGACTGAAGGGAAGCGCCGATCTTCTTGAGGATCGGCGCCGGCGCGCTTTGGCGTTGTTGGATGAAGGACTCTCTCTCAACGAGGTTGGACGGCAGATCGGATGCAATCCTAGTTCTGTGATGCGCTGGCGAGATGCGCGCCGACGCGGCGGGATGGAGGCATTGCAGGTGCGCTTTTCTCCGGGGCGTCCGTTGAAGCTGGTTGCAGCGCAGAGAAAGCGGCTTGTCCGCCTTCTGCTCAAGGGACCGACGGCACAGGGCTATCGAACTAATCTTTGGACCACGCCACGCATTGCCGAGATGGTCGAACGCGAGTTTGGCGTGCGCTATCACCCGGACCATATCGGCCGCTTGATGCACAGCCTGGGATGGACTCCACAAAAGCCGGAACGGCGTGCACTGGAGCGGAATGAAGAGGAGATCGAACGCTGGAAGCGCGAGGAGTGGCCGCGCATAAAAAAAACGCTGCAAGGCTGGGTGCCCACATCGTCTTTGCAGACGAATCGGGCTTCATGCTGATTCCCAATGTGGTCAGGACCTGGGCTCCGCAAGGACAGACTCCCATTCATCGTCACCGCCAGGGACGGCGAGACAAAATCTCCGTCATTTCTGGAATTTCCGTAAGCCCCAGCCGACATCGCCTGGGGCTTTACTATTTGCTCTTCTATGACAACATCGGGCAGGATGAGGTTTGCGCATTTTTGCGCGAGTTGCTCCGCCATCTGCGCGGGCCGGTAATCGTTCTGCTCGACAACTCCTCCACGCACAAGGGAAAGCCGATCGAACAAATTCTTGGCCGGCATCGCCGCCTGCGCATCGAATACTTTCCTTCCTATGCTCCGCAACTCAATCCCGATGAAGGCGTCTGGGCATTGGCCAAACAGACGCTGGCAAACAGTTGCCCCAACGATGCGGATGAACTGATGGAAGATATCCTCGGTTCAATCGAAGCAATTCGCAGCTCTTCGGAAAAACTGCGCGGCTGTATCACCCACTCCGAGCTGCCTTTTTCTTTGCGTTAAATCATTGCATTATTTATGCAGCGCTCAATAAGATGTGCTCGGCGGACTGCGTGAGGGTCTCTCGCGAGGAATCCCGCCCGCGCACCTGGATTTCACTGGAAGATGACAGGATGCCTCTTCTCGTCAGGGACTTACACTGATTGTCATGGCATCGAAAGTCCGTAACAAGGCGGCTAAGAAGCCGACAAAGAAAACTGGGAAGAAGACGGCTGTCCGGAAAGCTGTGAACAGGGCTGTCTCGAATGCCCCCCAAAAGGCTGCGAAGAAGGCAGTCAAGAGAGTGGCGAAAAAAGCGGTGAAAAAAGCCGCGAAGAAAACACCCCAAAAGGGCGCTCCTGGAAATCTGCTCGCCAAAGGCGGTGGCGCCGCACCTGCAGCCGGCGTCACGTTCCAAGGCTTTGTCGGGGGACTTTCTGCTGCGATTGGATTGACTCGGGATCCAGTGGACCAGAGGCTCCAACTCGGAGCAGAGACTGTCACTGAGTTCCGTTTCGAGACTGCAGCGCCGATCGATGACCTGATGATTTACACGACTGCGCCGGGGCGGCTCTTCGTGCAGGCAAAGACCAACCTGAGTATGGCCCAGGCTCACTCCGGCGACATGGTGAAGACCCTCGACCAGATGGTCCGGCAGTGGCGTCTGTGCAGTGAGGGGAAGAGAAAACTTGATTGGGATTACGCGCTCGACAAGGACCATGACCGTTTTGTGATCGCGGTGAGTCCAGAGAGCCCGGATACGGTTGCGGTTCACCTAGCCAAGGCTCTGGCACGCCGTCGCGAAGGCAGAGGCGTCCATCCCACGCCGCAGACTCAGAAGAGTGCCCTGGACACATTTACCACGATGCTGAAGGAAGCGTGGAAGCGGCTCTACGGAACTGCTCCAACGAAGCGGCAGATCGACGACATTCTGGACCTCGTCGTGGTTGCGAAGTTCGACTTCGACGGCGGCGACTTTGGCTTTGGCGCGCAGCTGGTCAAGAGCGAGCTCGTTCGGAAAGGGATTGCAAGGTCGGCCTTCAAGACGCTGGCGCACGAATGCGAAGAGCGGATGAAACGGAGGACTGGGTTCACAGTCCGGGAGGTCCGCCGGGTACTCGAGCGTAACGGCATCGAGCTTCTTGCACCGGAGGATTACCGGCAGGGCGTGGCGAAGCTGCAGGACAGGAGTGGGAAAACACAGAAGCTCCTGGGCGCTTCAACAAAGATCGATCTCGGCAATGCGGCACCGATTCCTATACCCCGGGCCGTGGTGAATGTCGCAAAGGTCGCCGCGAAGGAGGGCTCTTTCCTGGTCGTCGGTGAGCCGGGCTCCGGTAAGACTGGCGTTGTTGTGAACCTTGCCGAGCAGCTCACGGCCGAGGGCCGCGTAGTCCTGCTACTGAAGGTCAGCCCCTCCGGTCTGACGGGGCTGAAGTCCGATCTCGGCCTCGCTCATTCGCTGCCGGAGATCCTTGAAAACTGGCCTGGCACGGCCCCTGCCTACCTGCTGATCGACGGTCTCGATGAGGCGAGAGGCGGCACGGCGCTCACCGAATACCGAGATTTCATCGCCGATATCCTTGCACTGCCCGACAGGCGCTGGACCGTCATCGCATCCGTGCGTTCCTTCGATCTACGAGCCGGTATTGAGTTCAAGACGCTGTTCAAAGGGACTCCGCCGAATCCTGACTACGCCGCTCCCGGTCTAGACTTCTCCAACGTCCGGCATATTGAGGTGCGGCCCTGGTCGGAAACGGAGTTTAAGGATCTGTTGAAGAAGGCACCGAAGCTTCAGAAGGCAGTTCGGGCCGGTGGGCAGAGACTCCGTGAGATTGCTCTCGTTCCTTTCAATACGCAGCTTCTCGCGGAGGTTATATCGTCCGGGATCACGGACCAGGAACTGGGCCTAATTCGTAACCAGAACGATCTGCTTGCGCGCTACTGGGCGCATCGCGTGGACCCCCTTGGGGCAGCCGGCAAAGCCTGCCTCACCGCGACGGTAGACGGGATGGTCGAGGCGCGCGGCCTTGAAGTCGATTCGGCACCGCTCGAGGCCGGACATGGTAATGCATTCGATCGGCTCCAGCAGCGTGGTGTACTGGTGCCCCGGAGGAATCGCCGTCAGATCGCCTTTCGCCACAACATTCTTTTTGATTACGCGGCGAGCAAGCTCTACCTCGATCCTTTCAATCCCGGACATCTCCAGGAGTTGCTGCTCCGCGACAGGGGGCTCGGCCTGATCCTGGGCCCGGCCCTCGGATACGCTCTCCAGGAGCTATGGAGCGATGAGGTGGACCATGCGCTTTTCTGGGACCTCGTCATCCTGCTCGTCTCCGACAAGAATATCGATCCGATCGCCCGCGGCCTCGCGGCTCGGCGAACTGGCGAGTTCACAAAGACGGTAGCCGACATCCAACAGCTCGCCGAGAAACTGACGGACACGCAGCAGTCTGCCAGCCTTGTCAGCTCCCTAGTCGGGGCGTACACGATTCTGCTCGAAGATTCGCCGGAACTCGCGGAAACCGCGCCTTGGGCGTACCTCGCAGAGAAAATCAGCACAAAAGTGTGCCTTGTCGGATCGCTGCCCTACTTGATCGACAAGCTGCTCAAACGGCAGCTCGAACCGGAACCGTTCAATAGGCTCGGAAAAGCCGCACGGAATCTCCTCGGCTATGCTTTGTCCGCGATTGCCAACCCTAACTTCGTTGCAGTGTGTATTCCGCTGGTTGCCGACACCTATTCGACGGACCCGGCTGCGTCGCGGGCTCTGCTCGAGAGGGTTTTCGACCCAGAACGATTGGAGAAGTTTGCGTATATCGAGGTTCCGGCATTAGCGCGGAAGATTGCCGAAATCGCAAAGCAGGATACGGAGTTTGCCGTGTCCATCTACGCCCGGACGTTCGCCCACCGGGTTGACTCCGAGAGAACGAGGTCTTTTAACCGCGAGCAGATCATGCCCATGTCAGGCCGTGAATCCGACATGTACGGCACTGCGAGTTACAGCTTGGCGCAGCATTTTCCGAAGTTCTTCGAGGATTCTCCCGCCGCAGCGACCGAGGCCGTTGTCGCAATCATCGAAGGACATGTCGCGACGCGCCACGCGATTGCGGAAAGTGTGGAAGAAAAGAGTCTCCAGATCGGCGGGACAACGGCGAAGCTGATTGACGACGGAAGCCGGTACTGGAGCTGGGAGATCGACCTTGCGCACCCCGATGCGACGGGGATGATCCTCCTCCAGCACATGACGAACCTCCAAAGCGCCGATGAGGAAAAGGCAAGACAAATTCTGTCCGTTCTCCTTGCAAAGAACCGGACTGCATTCCTGTGGTCTAGGCTTTTCGAAGCCGGAGCGCAGAGGCCGGAACTCTACGCGTCGCTCCTGTGGGAACTCGTCACTCATGAAGAAATGCTCTTCTGCAATGGCACGAGACAGCACGCCATCGAGGCCATTGCCGCGTTCTATCCATCGCGTTCCGAGGATAGGCGCAAGGCATTTGAGGAAAAAGTCCTCGCACACGGCGAAGACGATCCGGTGGACGGTACGGACCGCAATGGGACCCTTAACATATTGTTCCAGACAATCGGTGAGCAGCACCTGGAGACCGACGCGGCTCGCGCGCTGTCCGTACCGGAGCCAGGCGAGCTGCCGGCAGTGAATGGCCCCGCCATTTCGATCCGGGGAGGGGCCTTTGAGTATGGGCTGAAGGATCACCTGATGGATCAAGGGGTTGATCTCGAAGTTCCAGAACACTCTGCGCTGCTCGTGTTAATCGACGAAATCAAGGCAAAGCTGAGGCTCAACGAACCTTCGAGACCGCCTATCGAAGACATTTCGGGCGCTGTCGCCGAATTGCGCAGGCTGGCGACTGCGATTACTGAGGCGGAGGGGCATCAGGCGGACGCGAACATCGTTCGTGCTGCCCGGGAACTGCTCGGAACCGTCAATCTCTCTATCCTCGACTCGGCCCAGAAGAGCCGTGCCGCCATCGCCGATGGGGATCTGTCGACGATTCGGGAACTGGCCCTGGCACTCTCGAATCAAAACGGTCCCGGCTATAACGAAGCGTTGCGGCAGAACGCGGTCTCTCAGCTTTATTGTTTGAGCCGGTATCCAGCTACAAGCGCGGCAGCCGTCAAGCGCCTTGTGGAATTGGCGTCCGATTCCTCTCTGGCGGTAAGACACTCGATTGTGCAGCACCTTTGGGTTCTTAACGACTCTGCACCTGCAAAGATGTGGAAGCTCGCTGAGTCCTTCGCGAAGAATGAATTGGCACCCCCCGTCCTAGCGCAACTTGTCGCTTCTACTTTGCGCATGCTTCGCAACCATGATCCTGGCCGGATTGAGTCGATGGTATTGCGTATCCGTGAGCGGTTCCCATACGAGATCGTCTCAGGGAGTCGAGGTGCCAGAGAGCCGTTGTGGGAGCACACCGCACAGGTTATGGCGGCGCTCTATGTATGGAACGACAGAACGAAATCACGCGACCAGGTTTTCGACTGGGCCGTCAATCCAGTGACGTACGTTGACCAGATCAGGAACGCTGTCTTTGAAGTTCGGCAAGCGGTAACTCAGGGCTATGACGCTGACACTCCCGAGTTCCAGGCTGCGCGCGAACGTATTCACGCTCTGCTGGCCAAGGTGGTGGATTATTCAGCCACAGCGCTCGAAGCCTACCATGCCCTCAGCGCGGAAGTGCAGAACGAAAAGCAGGCTGAGGCAAGGGCATTCGCGCACGCTCTCGAGTATGCGTGCGCTCCTCTGTTTTTTGCCTCCGGCGCCCACAACGAGAAAAATCTGGTTCACGCGTCCCCGATCCTTACCGATGCCGGTAAAGGGAGATTCGTGAAGGACGTTCAGCGGATGCTTCGCCGTCTCGGCGACATTGCGATCCCGCACACGGTGTATGAGCTCGTGCAGATACTTGATTACCTCCTCCCGGGCGAGCCCGCGCTCTGCTTCGATCTCTTCGCCCATGCGCTCACCGTGAGCGGGCAGAAGTATGGGTTTCAGTGGGAGTCCATCGGCGTCGACGTGCTGGTCAGGGTTGTGAGTCGCTCTCTGGCGGATTACGACTACATCTTCAGCGACAGGGCGAGAAGAGAAAAGCTCATCGCCTGTCTTGACATTTTTATCGAGGCCGGCTGGCCGAATGCCTTGCGATTACTGTATCGGCTGCCGGATTCACTGCGATGAGAGATGGGGCTTGGCACGCATGAGCATGATCTTCTATTCCTGGCAGAGCGATAGGCCGACAGGTACTTGCCGCAACTTCATTGAGCGGGCCCTTCAGTCCGCAGTCGATCGGCTGAAAGCGGATGCTGAGATCGAGCCTTCGCTCAGGGAAGAAATGGAGGTCGACAAGGACACGAAGAACGTTCCCGGCTCCCCTGCGGTTTTCGATACGATCATGGCGAAAATCGCTTCTGCCAGTATCTTCGTTCCTGATCTTACGTTTGTTGGCCAGCGTGCAGATGACAGGCCAATCTCGAATCCCAACGTTCTGATTGAGTATGGTCATGCGCTCCACAAACCTGGGCCCTTGCGAATCGTAGCAGTCATGAACGACTTCTATGGCAAGCCGACTGCTCAGAGTCTTCCATTCAACCAGGCACACCGAAGGTTTGCAATCACATATACGCTGGCCGAACATGCAGACGAAGAGGAGCGTAAAGCAGCGCGTAAGGCACTGACCGAAAGGTTCGAGTCAGCGCTTCGGACGATCTTCGAGAGTGCAGAATATACACAGGAACAGGCGTCTCTTGCTCCATCAGCTCTCGACGTCGCCGCCTTGTACCAAAAAGACCTGGACTACGAGGCAGCGCTTTCATCACTCCGCTATGGAGACGGGGCAAGGCAGGTTAGAGAGAATGTCGGTCGGCTCTTTGAAGCTATCAAGACAAGATGCGACGAAATTGCGAAGAGGTACGATTTCGGAATCGGATGCGGCTGGGAACTCAAGGCGCGCGAGAGGTTCCAATCCTGCGTCCTGAGAACTCTGTATCGTGGGATAGATGTTGGTTGGGACCAACCGCTCCTTGACTCGATCGAAAACGCTAAGCTCGCCGTCCGCGGGTTTAAAGGGCGGTTGTACCTTCCGGGTGAGTTTCAGGGTGGTGTGCACATACAGCCGCCGAAGATGGTAAGCGAAAAGTTCTATACGCCTACGCTTTCGAGAGACCATGAGCTTGGCTGGGTGAAGGCCGGCAGATCACGGCAGGAGCCTGCATTCATCTCAAATCAGGAACTGGCCGAGGAGTGCGTGACTCAATTTATAAATTTGCTTCGCCGCTCGGATTAGCGGATAGACACGGCAGCGACTCGCTATGTTCACTCAACGACTCCAGTCATCGAGTGGCACATGCCAGATCGGATTTTCAAACAAGGCACCGCGGTCAATCCATCGATAGGCGACAAATCCGGCAAGCACCAGCACTGCCAGCAAGACGCTGCCGCAGATTGTATTTGCAACGATTTCCCACATCGAGATTGGGTCCTCAGTCAGTATCGTGCCGCAGTGCTCGCAGCGGTCACTCCGAATAGGCGTTTGCATCCTCTGCGGAGTCCGTATCCCCGCCGAAGCTGATGCGAAATCTTTCCTGTGTCTCATCGTCTTCCTCCTCG
>Ga0302197_10001332_pt1 | contig 24212 bp, 13 predicted proteins | sample II_Bog_N2_1_FD_193526 | JGI IMG/M metagenome (GOLD analysis project Ga0302197, IMG submission 193526) | Peat permafrost microbial communities from Stordalen Mire near Abisko, Sweden - II_Bog_N2_1 | ecosystem: Environmental > Terrestrial > Soil > Wetlands > Peat | place: Sweden: Abisko...
TTATTCAAGTTTTGCAATTTTAAAAAATTATAAACAAAAAAGAGTCAACATTAGGGAAAGAAATTCTTTGTGTTCTTTCATTAAAGTTGTAGCAGAAGTTATCGTTTGAATATATTAAATTTGAGTGTCTTGGCTTTTGGACAAAAGGGATTTCGTTATTGACAAGAATAAATGATAAAGTAGGCTAAGGATGTCCCCTTGACTATAAAATCATTCATTATAAGATGGTGAAATGCTATAATATTTATAACTGCATTGATTCTAAGGAAACATTTAAAAGTATTAAAAACATCATCTGTATTATTAATAATCAATAATATCTAAATTAAATTCAAAGATCAAAAGAACAATTTCATAGTTTTATTGTTTTATGACTTTGGTTCGCCTGGTTTTGGTCATTTCTTCCAGTCTTCCCAGTTTCAACTAATTTATTATAACTTTAAGGACAATGATGTTACTAGTGACAATGTTATTAATTACCAAGTAAACTCATTACGCGCCCTTTAATAATAAAATAGCACTCATTTAGAGTAAGAAAGACCAATATTGAACGGTTCAGCCATTGACAGTCATCATCAATGAGATTAGTCTATAAGGATGATTTATTAATAATTTAGTTAATTTTAATCATGTTGCCTGCTCCCTATAGTAAATGGTTCTTCGCATTTTGAAAACTCCTCGTTCAATGAAAGCGTACTACTCCTAAAATACGCAAAATACTTTTATCAGTTTTGAATTGTATGTTTTAAAAATATCATGCTCATCGATCAATCAGGAATTCAAGGGTTATGCGTAAATATTCCAAACTGATACTCGTGGGACGGACGCCCTTCTCTCCTCAAAAGATCAGACTCATAAAATATGTTTATTAAACTATGAAAAAACCAACAAATCCCCACTCACAAATTCATTATAAGACTATGAAAAATTAAAAGCCCATATTTTCATTTCACTCGTAATACTACTAATACCTTGGTCTTTGCTAGCAGTTATTCTTCTTTGAACTCAAGCCAAATGAACATGAACGTTCTCCTTGCCGCTTTTGTCTACCTTTTGGGACTGAGCCAGTCTCTCAAGATGGTTGTATAAACTATGCAAACAAGAAAAATGTTTTTAATTTTTCATATAGATGTCAATAAGAGTAAGTCAATCACTATGAAGCTGTTTAAAGTACTTTATTTATGATTATTAAGTGTTGGTCAACAAATCCTTTATTTAGACGCATTTTAACTCAGATAATGTTAATTTTCAATAAATTAGCTGTTAACCATCATTCTACGAAGATTTAGAAACAATCACGTTAATTCTACACCATTTAGATGTATAAGAGACAATATCTAGGGTTATTTTTGAAATATTTAGAAGTATTAGTGGAATAAATTTAGGGTAATCATTGAAAAAATCAGAAGTATAAATAGCATTGATTTAGCGTAACTATTAAAAAATTTAGAAGTATAAATATCATTGAATTAGGGTAACTATTGAGAAAGTTAGGCGTATAAATATCATTGATTTAGAGTAAATATCGATAAAAGCAGAAGTATAAATAGCATTAATTTAGTGTAACTATTGATATAAATTAGGCGTATCATGCCATTAATTTAGGGTAATCATTGAAAAAATCAGCTGGATAAATATCATTGATTTAGAGTACCTAATTAAAAAGTTAGACGTATAAATAGGATTGATTTAGTGTAACTATTGAGAAAGTTAGGCGTACAAAAGCATTGACTTAGCGTAACTGTTAAAAGAGTTAGCTGTATAAATATCATTTATTTAGTGTAACTATAGAAAAAGCTAGCTGTATATTATCATTGATTTAGGGTAAATATTGAGAAAGTTAGGGGTATAAATATCATTCATTTAGTGTAACTATTGAGAAAATCAGCTGTATAAATATCATTTATTGAGAGTAATTATTGAAAAAATCAGCCGTATAAATAGTATTGATTCAAGGGTAACTATTGAAGGAGCCAGATGTATAATAGCATTGATATAGTGCAATCATTGAGAAAATCAGTTGTATAACTATCAATGACATAGTGTAACTCTTGGAAAAGTCAGATGTATAAACATCGTTATTTTAGTGTCCCAATTTATTAAATTAGGAGTAACAGGGCCTATTATACAGTGTATCTCTTTTTTGAGTAAGGTCGATGATTCTCACACAATTCTAAACTTCATCTTTCCAATTGATTTTTATAACTTTATCCTTTATATTTTTTATTCTTAACTCTGCTTAACACTTGATGCCCGTACAATATTTATTCAATTGTTATGATAGAGTTTAAGATACGAATAATAATTAAATGCGGAAGGAGGAACTAATCCTACTTTAGGACATCACCAAAATAGAACAAAAGCAAACCTATTTGCTTGAGAAGTGTAAGACTCCGCAGCAGCAGTTCCTACACATCTTCGGGCAACGCCATCTCCTCTCGAAGAAGATGCTGCATAAGAATATTGAGGAGGCCCTAGCTTACCTCAAGGGATCATTCGGACACCTCTCACTCAAAATAGCCTACATGACACTTTGCCTCGAGAATCACATCGAACTCGCTCCTGAATAGTACCCCATCCTAAAAATATTAATCGACTGGGCTGACGTATACCCTACCTTCAAAACCCAAGAAGCCTTGAATATTACAGAATCTGTATTTCAAGTCAGATAGATTAACACTTTCACCTCACTGGAAGAGTACATAACATATGTCAACATCATTAGCGCAGACATTATCAAAATGGTTCGCAGGCCCAAGGGTGGTAGTCAAAGGGAACTTTCTAGTTCTTCCGCCTCGAATGCCGAAAAATATTCCTTCAGTCACCTCAACAAAGACAATTTGCTGTAATATGTAAGCTACTCCTTGCCGAAAATCCTCATAAACATTCTCTTGCCAAACGATGTGATTCCTCCATAGTTCAGTAAGAAGGTGCAAACCATCGAATGCCTCTACAAAAACACATCCCTCGAATACTTTCTGCGTTTGCATCAGCAATATGGATTTCTGATGAAAACTCTCATTAAAACTCTTCTAACGTTTTAGTGGAATAAGAATCAACAAAAGTTTCTGATGGATATCGTGTTCCGCTACTTCTTTGTCTATCATTATGATAAAAAATACAGTGCGACTGAGATTTTCCTGGAAGCCTACAATAAACTAAGTTAGACAGTCCGCCTTTCACTTGCTGATGAAATTAATCTGTTTTTTAGAATTGTCAGAAAGATAGGCAAAGGGAAATTTATTGATTTTCTGATATAAAAATCGGAATGGCTCCAGTAGATTACGAAAAAGATGAATGACAAGAGCCTTATCGGGCATGTAAAGGATAAAGTGGTCCCTTATAACTCGCTCGGGCTTGCTGAAACTATTGTTATTGGAAATGGCAAAATAGAAACAAGATACTTTTAAATACTGGAGGACTACTCAATATTCTATTTTAGAATAGGAATCTAAAGTTTAGATTTGACAATCAGGCTTTACTACTTAGGAGATATCGCCAGTCCTAATCCTCAAAAAAATTTATTGATGGAGGAATATAAAAAATCAGGGTAGTTATCTTTGAATATAATGGCATCTAAGAAAGGGTTGTATATGTTCGAGTTGGATAACAGTTATAGTTGGATGAACAACAAGAATATACGTTATGAAAACGTTATCTTAACACCTCTTGAAATGTAATCTATCGACAGGTATAAGTGGATAAACTCATATTATGGATAAATTCCCTTGAATTAAATTACCAATAAAGAGAAAGTATGGATCATTCGAAACTTGCCTGAGAAGAAACAGAAAGAATAAGATGTTTATGCTGGAACTGCAAATATAACTAAAAATAACTCTTTTTACAATATGAAAATAGTCTTCCCCCATAAGGTGTATGAATTTTAATCCTAAAGCGAAGATATTTTTATACATAAGTTTGATGAATGGATTGACACAAACCAAAAAATTAAGTGGTTGATTGCAGGAGAAGTAAATATATATTTATTTAGCCAATATAAGATACGGACAATATTAAAGGCTTGCTTTCTTAACAAAAATCTTCTCCTAAAAAGGTAAGTAAGCCAGCACCAAAAAAAGAAAGGATTGATGCCAAATATGAAGAAGAAGATCAAGTCATTTAGGAAAAAAGGGAAAAGGTTGAGAAAATTAAAAGATAATCTCCGAAAAAGAAGGAAGTTGTGGGAAAGGATATTGCCAAGAAAGAAGAAGACCCAAAACCTTTACCTCCCAAAGAAGAAACTTAAAATATTATAAAAGTTGAAAAATAACCCTAGTAGTAACAAAATATACCTCCTATCTAAAAGATTGAAGTGATACAAGAGAATATTTCAAGCAAACCTTAACCAAATTTGGAGATTGAAGAAACATCAAAGTAAAATTTGAAGATTGAATTATAACCAGAACAAAATTTAAAGATTTAAGAAAAGCCAGAGAACATTTTGGAGATTTAATCAAAACCCTAACAAAATCTGAAGGTTGACGAATAATCTCTGAAAGAAGATTCTATTCCAGTCTAAAATCTTTAGAAAAAAGAAGACTCTATTCCAACTTAAAATCTTTAGAAAAAAGAAGACTCTATTCAAGTTTAAAATCTTTAGAAAAAAGAAGACTCTATTCCAGTCTAAAATCTTTAGAAAAAAGAAGAAGAGACTCACCTGGATGAATCCAACCGCCCAATAAATGTTGTAGAAGGGTTATGATAACATTGATAAATTAATCGACTATTGATGAGTTATTATTTAAAATAGATATTAATCAATTATAGATTTGATTCGTGAACCACTGAAACAAATCGTATTGTGAAGTGGTGTAGGAATTACAGGCGCCTTTGATGATATTCTCCGTAATCAGTTACAACTCCTCATCAGTCGTGTTCTAATAGAATTTGTCCTCGAGTCTCTTCCTGTCAAAGTTTATGAAGCATTTCATCCCTTTGCACTCAGTCATCATCATAATCATTTCCATTATCTCTTTCTTAAATTTACGCATATATTTTAGGCCCAAGAAGAAGAGTAGCTTGAAATGTTTGAACATGTCAGAGTCAACTCCTTCCATCAGATCGATGTAATCCTGAGTTAACTTGAAGGGAGCCCGTTAGAAATTCATATTACCTGGGGAACTTGATATTAAGAAACTGAAGTCGATATGGATTATGTGGCCGTAGATATCAACCAAGATGTTATTGTTGTGTCTGTCCTTGATATCGAAGAAATATTGAATTAAACTATAACCAGCCAAACTTTGAATAAAGTTAGTCACGGCTGCCTCCCAATTATCACCAAAAAGTTGCTTGTAAATCTGTTTTAAACTACGTTCCTGAGAAATTTCCTTGAGATAACTGATGGTTCTTGTATCATCAATGAACTCAATGAGCCCACTATCTGAGCTATAAGGGATGATAGAATAAGGCCTAATCCAAATTTTAATATTTTCCATTTCGAATATATTTCTGAGAAGGGTGATAAGTTGCATAGCCATATATTATTGACGAAGATCATCCCCTGATTTCACCATGTAGCATTTTATTTTATGACTTTTTATCTTACCGTAAATAGACTTGTTGATAATTTGAGTTTTTTGATACTTCCATACACTTCCAAAATAGGACTGAGGAAGAATATAAGCCTAAGGCTCACGAATGTTCTCTTCATCTTCGCTCTTAAATTCAGGCTGTATTCCCTTTTTAATTTTCATAGCATCGCTGAAGCTAATAGTTTCGACCACTAGCTTGAAGGGTACTCTCTCCTTTGTTGAAAACGTAAAGCATTGGTCAGTAAGAATCGAGACCATGATATTAGATTATAGATTAATCGGAAAGGCTATTCCATCAAGATATTCAGACTTCTGCCCCAAAAACTTTTTACTAACTTTCCCTAAATACTACCGGAGCTTATCATTCCTCTTAACCTTCTAGTGTTTTTTTAATTTTTCTGGAAAACCGAATAGTTTTTAGAAAAACACGTTTACGTGCTCTGTATAATTGGACAATTGTAGCTTATCCTCGGCCCTTTATCTAATCATCTCCAAGCTAATCTACTGGCTTGTGTATTGAAGTAAAGAAGAATCAAGTTTAGTGATAATGTTTTCAGTACGCTTTTTGTTCGAATCCAGGTAGGTAGAATAGGACCATCTCACCAGCAAATAGTGAGACAATGATTCATGTGCAATTTTTTAACAAAATTTTTCAAAGAGCTCATTGTTCTCAAGACTCATGATGAAACTATATTAGTTAAATGAGGTACATGATGGTCGGAATGTAGTGTACGGACACTTTCAAGCACAAGGAGTAGAGCCTATCCAATAGAGGCTCGATATATTTCGAATCTGAACGCCACTTGAAGAGATAATTGACTGCCATTTCGGGAGTCAGATGGACGGACTGGATCATTCGTATGATGGATTGAAAGGCTCTTTCATCTTCCGATGATTGAGTACTAGTTTCGTTCTTATTTTCAGTCATTTTGTTGTCAACTTCGCAACCTTACCAGATAATAATATTAATATAAGTTTCTTCATAAAATTTACTGTCAAATACTCAAACGGTTTACGTTAAGTGGTAATTTCTAATAAAATTTTGATAATCAATACCCACTTTGTTTTGGATTACACCGGGGCTGATTTTATTTGGATCAACAAATTAATTTGGATAATCAATGATGGTGTTGAATTCCTATGGATATATACGATTCATCGAATGTTAGAGTATATTAGAATATCTTTATTTCTATAATTCAGAATAAACAACTTTGATGGAGGTTAGACCTCTTTTTAATTATTTATTAATTGTTATTTTTAATATGAAAATAAAATTATTATTTTACCTTAGAAAATCATCCAATTCATATTGCAGTCAATCGCAATTTATAATATTGGATATTGATGAATTAAGAGTTAGACTATCAATCACATCTATTTTTAGTCAACCTCTCTTGAAAGCTTAATAATAATAAAATATTTAACCAATCATTCCAGTCTATTCTTGCCAGCAACATATTTCTTCAGATTTCCCACGATAAAATTATGTTGGTCTCGTCCATTGATCAATAGAGTATTGAGAGCTATTGGTATTTTTTATCTCAAACCGATATTCTTACAAAAAAATCTTTCTTTCTATCGGCTTATCCGCTTTTAAGACCAATCCTCGGTAATTATGCCACCCAATCTTCTGATAGTCTTAATTTATTTATCCCCAAAAATGTTTTTCTCTGCTCTCTCTCGATCTTTTACTGTGTAATTGTCCATCATGTGTTTGTGTTTCTCCTGTGGTGTCTTTGCCACTAATAGTTCCTTAAACTAAAGAATAGGAGTTTATAATTTTGATTTTGTATCAGTTCTTTCCTTAATTACACAATTGCAAGAAGCTAAAGCATTTTTAACTAAATTAACTTCACTATCTTTTATTTGTTCTTACTGTTAGGTTTGCCCTTCACCTTCTGGTAAATTAATACTTTGCTTTGATTAGTATTTACGTTAGCCAATGTGTTTACGGTTTAGTAAATCAGGGGTGGTTGCAAAATTAGGCCTTTTCACCTTTGCTTTTATTACCAGTTCTGGTTTTGGTATATCTTCTATTTTTTTAACTTTTTTGCCTCCCATTGAAGTCTGATAAACCTCATCAACAAACTACATATATTTAAGATAAGGATCAATCTCAAGTTCAGTAGGATATAACCTTTAGAAACCTCCAAGATGATTCTTCTAAAATTTTAATTTTTTATTCACTGACTCTAACTTTATGGAGGCTCTTTCCTCAGCATTTAATTTCACTTTCTTTCCGGTTATTACTCGCTGCTGACAAGCCTCCTTTTGCTGACGAAGGATTTCGTTTCTTGATTTTTAGTTTATGTTCATCAGAGTGAGGGCATCTTTTATATAGTTGAATTTTATGAAATTATCTAAAGGTGTATCAGTAGCGAAACTGGGGGTATGATTAATTTCGATTATTATGGGTTCTGCTTTGTCGTTAAGCATCACGTCAAAACCCAATAATTAAAAGCACATGCTCGATAAATTAGATGAGTAACTTTAGGGCTGACAAGACCTGTAAGTATTTGTCAAGTGGGGAAGTCCTGAAATCATTGTTTTAACGATACAGTCTTTGATACTTTCCTTCAGCTTATCCACGTTTACTCCTTGGGCTTTTAAGAGGTCGTATACGGCTGTTAGAGATCGTTTGTGACCTTTTGACATATCCTTTTACGATTGATTGAAGATAAACTTTGGGTTATCCTTGTTAATTGCATAATTAGTTAGATGCATGCAGACTTCTTCCATATTTTATCGATTTGGAGGCTAATACTTTTAAGTTGCAAATCTTCCTAACCCCTCCTCATAAAGGTAAATCATTAATGGGTCCACGCTGGCTATCAGAACGTATACTCTCAAATCAAATTTAAGACCCTCAATTAAATAGGGCTTATGGAGATAACGCTGTACTACGCAATGAGTCGCCGGATTAATATTTTACAGTTTACGTGTTAAGAAAATCCCCTTTCCCTGCGACATGCATTCTGGCTTTACTATAAAAGTTCGTGCTTTCCCTTTTGCCTTCCCTTCAAAGTAAGCTTTTAATTCGTGATACTCCACCGGCAGCATCCATGTTAGAGGGAAAAAATTGTAATCTTCAGGAAACTTTTTCCTCATTCTCATCAACCCACGACCTAACAAATTTTTGCGGGCCAGATTATACATGCCGGGAAAGTGGTTTATCTTTTGATGTAGTTCCATCCGGGTTAATGTTTAGGGTTGTACTGCATTATCAGTCCAGCATATGTCCCAATCCATAGCCTAAGTGGCAAGTTGTCTTTTCCATCCAAAATGTTTGGCGACCTTACTGACGACTGGATATTGGCAGTCTATATAGTTACAATTTGCAACCTGAAACATTGATGACGATTTGGTTTTTGATCTTTGTATTTTTCTTTGTGTCTCTCTTCTTTGGAGGAGACGGCGAAGGTGAAGGAGAGGGCGAAGCTGACTCTTCATGTTATTGCGACGACGATTCTGATTATTATGATTTTTCGTTGTTCATTTGGGTTTGTTAATAATATAATAATAACTACTAATCGTGAATTGGACAGTCCACTTTTTCCGTAATTTAATATTCATTAATCTATTTAATCTTACTATTCGATCTTTCTATACATTGATCTAAAATGAATTCTTAGTAGAAGAATGTTAAAATCAATAGCCATTACATTTTATTTTAATACTCAATCTAATCATACAAATTTAGCATGTATTCAATATAGGATAATACTTTAGTCTTCTTTCGGTAAATATCGCATAAAATATACCACATTGAAATTATCATCAAAAACGCTGCTTCCAGCAGATGTGACTCTATGGCTTCTCAGCTGATTGCCGTATCTTTTATATAAATTTTATGAAGATTAGCTTGCTTTTGAAGTCCATCTTTTCATTTTCAAGTATCCTTCTCACAAAGTTAGTCCCTGTGTACACTTCAGCCATATGTATTCTAATGTGCTAATAGGCCTCCGCTTAATATTTTTGGCCTTTCTCAGCTCCGAATAATTTGCGAGTGGATTTGAAGTTTCCCTTATCTTTGCCGATGTAGTCGTTGATTATTAGTTTTTGCTCTATATTGGTTTGACTTTCGGAGTACTCCTACAGATAGCTTTTGTTAACAGTTTTTAGATTTATGTTTAGAGAAGCAGTTTCCTGCTCATTCCCCTTCTTCGCTGCTATATTTAATTGCCGCATTTCGTTTGAGTAATCAATCTTTTGAAAGGTGCGCTTGTTTCCGCTGATCATTGAAGATAATATTATTATTATTGTCGTCGTAGGAGTAAACAATTTTCACTTATCAATTACGATAATGGCAAATTCAATCATAACTAAATCAACAAATACTTCAAGTCTATTGATCTTTGCGTGATATCAATTATCTTTATTTATTTTAATGATTAATGGATTTGCATACAACAGTAAAAGATGCAGCATTGTCAATCAAATTAATGAGGTCGTGCTGAAGTGCTATATCAATTCTTTACTGGTGACATGCTTCAGAGAACCAGAGTAATTCTATTTGTAGTCCTCTTCAAATCGACTTAATTTACGGCCATGTTCATGTTATAGTCTAACTTGCTCGCTTAATTAAGAAATTGATTCTTCCCCCTCCTCAGATTGCTATAAAATTGAGCTGAACTGACGATTAGGCGAGCGTAGTATGGAAGTTCTGTTGTATCTTTAATAAATCGAATGAGCAACATGTTCGGCCTTTTTCAGCTCTATCTTATCTGTATTGTGATTATTTGATAAGCAGTTTACTCTAATATTCAAAACAGGATATAATTGATTTACTGTCTCACGGGCTTGTGGATAAACATTTTGGGATGAATATACTATCTTTCCTATATTGTGAAATTGACCAGCAAGTTGATGAGGAGCATTTTGGAATTGATTCTACTGGTCAATTAAAGTAGCTTTCTATTTATAATGGAATTGGGTGGCTTGATGACTTGCCACTGAAAGTTTAATTGGCCCCTATCGTTGCTGGTTTGGCATCATTCTTACTATATTCCCATTTTATTTTAGGGAATATTTATTTTGATTACTTGTAATGGTTGAGGTTTTACATGAAAAGTCCCTGATAATCGACTTCTCGATGGTCGGTCGATGATTATCCGGACAATTATCAAGTTAATTAAAATGGCTACTATTAGTTTCTTCTGATTTTAGTCCATAACCACTCACAGGCCGTTGCATTAGTTTTATTTTATTACAAATCTACCGATTTATTTCAGTATAATTGACATTTTCTGAATAATAGCACAAATACTGAGAATGATTTATAAGATAGGAAGAATTTAACAGAAACGACATTGAGACAACCAATTGTATTGATTGTCTAATCGCTTCTGGAAGAGACCAATTATACTTTTTACCATTTCCCCCTAACTACGGACCAGATACTCCTGTGCTATCTCTTGGCAGCCAAAATTTTAATTTAGCCATACCTTAGTTAACCCTTTCTAATTAAATCCAATCATCTTCTCCGTGACTAAAAAATAATTTCCTCCAAAACCATATAAATTTTGAAATCCGACCAAAACATCCTTGAGTATCATCAACAGCTCTCTCTCATTCAACTGAAAATCCCCCATTCTGCACAATATTTTTTACATGTATATTTATAGAATTTCCTTATCAGAACAGTCCAATATGCCTTTTACCTTGATCTTAACATCTAATAGGACAGGGATTTGCCCCAAATTAATATGCTTACGTTTTTAGAGCAGATTGACTTGATAGTTTAAATTCTCATTCAACGGAATTTCGTAGCAATCAGCTTACGTTTTAGATATGATATCCTTCACTAGCAGAGGCGTTCCAGGTTTGTCGCTGGGGCTCTCTTATATCTTGACCCATTTTTGCCCAGAAGTAACGAGGTGATTGGTTGAGGTATTGCCCATTTTTAGAAGTGTAAATTAGAATAAATTCTCTTAAAGCAATATGCTCAATTTCAATATAGATATCATCATTGCCCTTACTCTAAGTAGGTTATCTCTAAAAAATCGTCTTTTCCTTTATTCTTTTGGCGCAGGATGTGCTGACGTAACTACCAGGAAAGGATCTCCTTCTTTTGCTACATGTCAATCAGTTACTTCTGCAACCTCGTCACGCCTGCTTTTAATTCAGTGAGTCTTGTATTTTCACTTTCCGTTGTTGCCAATTTAGTCTTCTCGTTCAATTCGATTAGCTTCTCCTCTGTCTTTTATAACGCACTCACATTTTCCTTAATAAAACTACTCAAAGTAGCAATCCTAGCATTATAATTAATTGTTTCCTGGTTTTTATTACTATAAGACTCAGCAATAGACCCGAAAGACGCCTTCAACCTTTCTTCTCCCCTCGAAATCTTTTCAAGGTCTCCTTAGATGTTCCTAAATACGATGGAAGCTGTCGGTTTTACATATTTTATCAGATCTGTTAATTTCTATATCTCTATACAATTACTGCTGTGCATAGTCTTGAAGTTTCAGCATTCGGATAGGAATTTTTTTTACGAGCTTCCTTTGCCCCAACAGTGATGTCATTGAATTGCTTTTCTAGACGCAAGCATTCGGCTTTCCATTCCCTCTAGTCAGCCTTCCCCATGATCATCATGCGATTTTCTTCCTCCTCCAACTCTTAAATCTTATCAATGAACCCTCCATTTAAATTTTTGTCCTTCCGATTGTTCTTATTAAACAGAATGGACTGTTCAAATTGTGATTCCTCTAGTTTACCACATATTTTACCCTAGAGAGATTCCTCCTCATAATTTTTATCCTCCTCGTCAATTTATTTTTCAGTTCTACCGCTCTATTCCTCGACATCGTCATGGGTTGTACCGTCATTACCGTTAGTGGATGGTGCTTTAAACTGGAAATTCATTCTGATCAGTTCTCGGGTGAGAATTTAATTGAGCAGATAGCAAACGGCCTCTCCGTAACCCTTTCTTTGATTAGCAAAAGATGTACGTTGCGGATGCTGTCCACTCCAATTCCATCTTATATCTTTATGCCGTAACCCTATAAATCTGACAAAAATTTGCGACAGGCTCCCTCAATTGAACTCCAATCGATAAGGGTCTTTGTATAAACTGCAAGTTTGTCCTTTTTCTTATCGGGTTTGGATAATCCCATTATCCAGTATCCCAATTCCAAGAAATAGTACAATTGCCCGTTTTATTATTTAGTATCCTTATCTTCCAAGGCAAAATACAGTTTATGCATTGGTTTTCGTTCCACCACCTTACAAAAAGCAGTTTAATAGTTAAGTAGACCCAGCTTGATTGAAATATCGTCCATTGCTATTATAGAGTCCAGAAGTGGCTTTTTTATGTCCTCCATACACTTTAAAGCATAGTTGTATACTTGCTAGGAGGACCATCGCTTCGTTGGATCAACTACTATCATGTTACGAATCGCTTCACGCAACTGCGGAGAAAATCTAGAATCTAAAGCCCTGTAGTTACACTTTGTAATATTATCGAATAAATCCATTAAACTCATTTTTTAATCTTTGTTGCGAAATGGAGACTTTAATTCGGCAAGTTCATAGCAAATACAGCCTAAAGACCACACGTCAGCGTTTTAGGTATAACCAGAGTCCTGAATTAATTCAGGGGACATATAGAGAGGAGTCCCTACTTTCGAGTAAGCCTAAAGAGTTTCCGAACTAAAACTGCGCCCCAGTCCTAAATCCCCGATCTTAAGAGAATTATCGTTGCTGATGAATATATTAGCGGGTTTCAGATCGCGATGCATGATGCGTTTCTCATGCATGTGCAAAAGTGCGCTGGAGGTCTGTCTCATGAAATCCCAGATGGTGGGTTCATCGAACTGTAGATCTTCTGACTCCTTTTCCTTGATAAGTTTCTTGAGATCTCCTCTCTCCGCCCACTCCGTTACGATGATAAGTTCGTTATTGTGGATGAAAGAGTCAATGTATTTGATTATATGTGGGTGGTTGAGTTTTTTCATGATGTCTACTTCGCGCAGGCATTTCTCTCTTTGCTTTTGGTCCGCCATGTCGAATATCTATATTGTGCAGCAAGTACCTTTATCTTCTTTAGAGCAAAAGGCACACCCTGCTCATTTTCCGCCCGGTACACAATCGAAAATTTCCCCTGTCCAATAGGTTTAGCTATAGTATACCCCTGCATTTTTTGTCCCGTGAGTTCGAAGTTTTACCGACTCATAATTGTAAATCAAATCAAATGGTGATATTTATTGTCAATAAAACTAAACATAAACCGAATATAAAATACAACTGATTATTCTTATAAACTATAGGCTTTCATTACTAAAATTTATAAGCACGCATCACTTCGTTAAATATTTTCCGTATTGGTTATCCACACTGAGCAGCAATTTTTTTGTGCTGTCGCTGAGCTGAATGGGGGGAGATGTACCTTTGCTAAGGTCCTTTCGGATTATGCGATGATTCTATCGTACTATTTGGAAGCGTTGAGTTTTTATCTGATGAGGCCGTCGAGGTACCCTTTCTATTTTTTCATCTTCATCATTTAGGATTGCATCAACTCCACCTCTTTACGCTCACCGATCAGCGAGTTCATCAAATCAGTGCGCTGCTCTTTCAGAATTGAAATTCTAGTTTTTAGTTAGTTTAGGGTATGATCATCGTCCATATTTAAATATAATGTACAATGATGAAACTAAACTAACAGTCGTGAATAGATTTCATCCTATAGCAATTCCCGCGTACTCAACATCAGAATATGAAAAATCCTCAATAAAAATCATGATAAACTCTCGTTAAGATCGCCTCTGCTGTGAATCATGCTTCTATTCTTCCTTTCACGGAGGTTTTCTAGTCTTGTCTTGACAATTTCTGCATCTTCTGTCCGAAGAGGATCCACGTTGTTAACACTCATCCTATCTCCCAGAGTCCCCATTGATCTGTCGTAATATTTATCATGAGTATACCTACCACTAATTGCTTTCTAAATATTATGATAATTACGTGCAATTGATTGGAGTTCAATCGATATTCCTCCTCACTCATGAAATGCTGCTGCAGTCTGCTGTTTCGTTGCTCCTCAGCCTGCTTGGCCAAAAACTAAGAATATTCCTTCTTATCAAAGGCTGCCTTCTTTTCCCTAAACATGTTTCCGATAAAACTATAACTTATCTGTTCGGGGTTGGGCCTAGTTTCTTCTATTTTTTTGTAGTTAAGCAGCTCGAGCTGTCTTTCAAGGGTATCCTTCATCTCTAAGTTTTTCCTTTCCTTATCAACAAGTTAATTGTCTTTTCGTTGCTGGGCCTCCTCTTCCTTTTTGAGTTTTACCTGGTCCACAAATTTATATTAAAGTTCCCTGTCTTTTCTCATCTTCTGGTTGTAGAGTTATCGGTAATGATTATAAACGCCTTGGTTCTGCTCATACTTCTTTAAGTTATTGGTTCGATTGCTGAACGCTTGACTTTGGTATTGTTCATTTCTAGCATTTTATTCAAGCTCATGTTGCTTTTTAAGACGTTTCTCTTCCTCCTTGAGTTGAAGCTGCTGATCTAAAGTTTGGACGACATCTTTCTGGATTGCTTCGGCTCTCTGCTTTTTTTAAATTTATGATTTTAATCCGATCTCAAGTTTATAGACCTTTCCATCCTCATCCCCCTTTACATCTGCTCCACTTTGAGATTTTTTGCGGTTGAGTTCTTCGATGTTTTTTCGCTGTAAATACCTTTAAAATCTTTCCCTCTCCTCCCTTTCCTTCTGCTATTGAGCTTTTTGTATAATATACTAATAGTATCTTTTATCTTCTTGCTTTTCAGCGAGGCCAACTGAGTTTTTGGAGACAATTTGCTCGTCAAGCTGTCGCTTGAAATTATCCCGCTTTTGCTGGATTAACAACTTTTACATGCTCTTGGCTTGCTCCAATTCGCGTGCTCGATGCTGGTAAATTATGGCCCATTCTTATTTTCTTGGAAGGAGGTGAGCGGATTCACTAGATCGTTATGAGACACGAGACTACATGGTTATTAATTTTATTACTCCCTTAAATCTAATTTGAGTTATATAAATTCATCGAATCCACCTTAAATTAGATTACCCCCTGTCCATTAAGCCTTATACGCCAATTTAGAGGAAAGATCAAAGCTTAAACCTGTTTCTGATCTGCCAATGCTCCTCCCCTACTTATGCTGTCATTGTCTTTAGGTATTACCTTATCATAGCTGAAAGCTATTATTATGGCTGACACTCATAACAATAACTTCGTTATTCTATCATCGAATATTAAAAATAGAACATGGATAAAATTACCATCACAGAAGTTGGACGCGCTGAGCTTAACATAATCGCTGCTGCTACCGATCCTATGGATAAAGAGAATAGCTCCAGACTGCCACTCATTTATCGGCCTCCGCAAAATATCAAGGAGAATAACTGTATCGAATCCAAATCTTTGACCAAAAAGAATCTCAATCGATTCAACGTCCAATCGCTTCGCTCTCTCCTCAAAGATGATACTCTCACCGAAATTAACAAGGTGAAAGAGCAGACCGAACATCGAGCTTATCGATTCATCAAATAAGAGCTCTTACGAGATATGAGAGGGGATAAATTCTTATCAACTAAAGCAGAAGAAATAGCTCATCGAATAATGAATGATAGTGAAAAGCATCGTGGTGCTAAAAATTTACCAATCGAAATAGGAAAGGGGAGAAACTACCTGAGTAAAATAGTTAAGGATTTTGAGACTAAAAAAGAGGAAGAAGTTAAAATGAAGAGTTTCATTAGAGAGAAACTCAAAACTGAAGAAGTATTGTGAGAGTTGACTCTCCTTGGATAAATGATGAATTCATTAATAATTTTGGATTTTATTTCGTAATTTTAGAGGTTCTACTGTTGATGGACGAACATTCATATGTTTAGATGACTTGTAAACCTGGAAGGAGTTTATGCAAGCAAATATCGACAATATGTCGAGGCAGGTTTTTCATTAGTGATAGAGAAATGTGAATATCAAACATAATATAAATACTGACGATTCAAATTGACTGATTTTGTTAACAAGATTTATGCGGATATTTTTAGTATGTTTGCACTGAACAATTGCAATAAATCATCATAAACAATTTATCTTTATTTTGGCGGCAGGTTCTATGGTTATATCTACCATAATGCTTTTGTTACGTCGAAGAGCATCTTTCCGTTGATACTTTGTTGGATTTTAATCATTCCCTCAGACAAAACTCTATCTCATTGCCTTTATATCCCTACATCAATGAATAATTTTTATTTAACTTATAAATTGTTTAATCAAGTGATATGATATCTTCATCATGTTGTACCCTCCTCCTGGTGTTTGCTCTGCTCACAATATCTTCAGCAGTGCACACACAGCCCGCTCACAATAAGGTATCTTTCTATTCTTAACCTAGATTCTGTAGTCTAGACTTCATGAGATGTAGAATCATCTGCAAGCATCTGCCGCCTACACGAAATACACCAATTCACTTAATACTATCCTCTCTGGAATTACAATTAACCCTCCCAGTATAGCACCCACCTCTTCCGCCAACATTTTTAACATCACGATAGCAGATTGCCAGCAATTAAGTACTTCTTAAAAGTCAAATCTTAACACGCAGGCCTCTACCGTGCAAGCTAAGCTGACTCAGCTCTAGACCACCCTTAATGGAATTCCCGTGAACGGAAGTAACACCAAAATAAGGATTGATCTAAAAAATCTGCAGACCTACGTTAACACTTTTTCTCAACTCCCAACTTCAAAATGCTCCAACAATATTGTCCTTGCCCCTTCCGCATATCAAACTAATATCAATTCAAATAGATGGATATTGGGAAGTTTAACGATGGCCGACCTTCATAAAGATTATGCTCAACGCTCAATGAACTCACAATATGTGACGAACTGCCCAATTAACACTCCTTTCTTTACAGGTGTTGGCTGTGTGGACTGTTTACCTCCAAACAATATCTTTAATATTCAGACTGCAACTTGTGAAAGCTGTCCTACTGGTACCAATTTTGATTTAAACAGTAGAACCTGTCAAGTTAACCTGAGTAGTTCTCCAACAACTTTCCAAACAAATCTTAATTCAGATAGATGGCTGCTGGGTAGTCTAACTATGCCTCAAGTTACTAAATAATATTCTGATCGATCGATGAAAGAAATAAATGTTACGAATTGTCCAAGCAGCACCCCATTCTGGAATGGAAATCTTTGTGTTGATTGTACTTCCCCTAACAATCTATTCGATATCAGTTTGAAGCAGTGTACTAGTTGCTCAAGTGGTAAATCTGTTAATTCAACGACAAGAAGTTGCGAGCCTGCAGTTAACAATACTACTCCGCCCATTAGCAGTAGCAATAGTTCAGTGAATTTAGGAAATCCGTCAATTACAATTAGTCCAGCCAACCCAGTCACAAATTCAACCACATCAAATGGAACAAATGCTACAAGTCCTGCAACAAAAGTTACAAGCACAAATCCATCAACCCCTCCAACAACGCCAAATGCCACAATCACACCGAATATATCAACAACACAGAATACAACATTCACACCAAATGCCACAAGTCCTGCAACAAAAGTCACAAGCCCAAATCCATCAACTGCACCCTTAGTTCCATAAAACGTATCTAATTCAACTAATGCAACAAGTCCACCAGCAGCTCCTGCAACCAATGTTTCTAATATAACAAGTCCATCAACAGCACCAACAGCAAACATATCCAATGCAAAGAATACAACCATTCCTTCAACAGCATCAAATGCATCAAATGAGACCAATACTTCAACTCCTACCAAAGTAACTAGCACAAATCCATCAACGAATGTTACAAGTCCATCAACCTTACCAGTTATATCAATCACTCCTAATAATACCACTACGTCAAATGTAACAAATTCATCAAACATAACAAATACAACAAATTCATCATCTTCAACTAAAGTTACAAGTCCGTCAGTAACAACCAATGCGACAACCATAGTCAATACAACCACTACTACGACAAATACGACCAATATAACAAATACAACAAATACAACAAGTACAACCAATACTACAATCAATACCACCAATGCAACCAATACAACTAATACTACCAATAAAACAACAACTAATACGACAACAACCAATACAACCAATACAACCAATGTAACTATAACTAGTCCAGCAAATACTACTAGCACATCAAATGCTACCAAACCATCAAATATCACCAGTCCAGTCAATGCGACCAGCCCAGCAAATGCAACCAATGCAACCACTCCAGCCAACATAACTAGCCCAGCAAATGAAACAAGTCCATCAAATGCTACTAAGCCATTAAATACAACAAATACAACCGTTGCGATTCCAGTCAATATAACCAGCCCAACAAATATAACAAATGCAACCACTCCATCAAACATCACTAGCCCAGCAAATACGACGAGTCCATCAAATGTGACTAAGCCATCAAATACAACAAATACAACAAATGTTCCAACCAACATAACCAGTCCCTCAAATGCAACCACCACTCCCAATACTTCCCAAATAACTCCAACTAACAAAACAACACCCAGCAATACCTCATCAGCTAATTCCACAATTCCAGTCAATTCTACACTTGGCAATGTTACCAACTCGACAACAAATTTAGCCACTCCTAATAATACAGGAAAAATATCAGAAATACTTTTAACTCCTAATATTAGCAACATTGCAGGTCAATCAAGAGTATACAACCCCTCCTACATTGCTCCAAACCCACAAACCCCTTATGACATTCCATGTCCCTTAACTGCTCCATTTTTCAACGATACAGGCTGCATACAGTGCCTCTCACCCAACAATCTCTTCGATTCATCAAAGAAATCCTGTTTCTCCTGTGATAATACTAGTTTCTTCAATGCTATTTCCCATAACTGCCAAGCATGGCCACCAAATGCAACCAACCCATCCTCCTTCAATAAATTAATAATACCAAATGGACAATTGCCTGTCACTCATCCATCAGATATTTCATGCCCGCCATAATTACCCTTCTATAATGGATCCGCTTGCTTGATATGTAATGCCCCTGCTTATCTGTTTGACACGACTCAAAACAATTGCAGTGCTTGCCCAGATCAAACCAAATATAATGAGACGACTCACAAGTGCGTTGTTTTGAATAATGACTGGCTCATCGCAAAAAATGCATCACGATTAGTCAATGAAGGTATGCCAACTGCCTATTGGAATCAGAACTATGATAATCTACTCGCTCAAAACAAGAATCGTAAGGATTGCCCTGCTGATAAGCCATTCTATGATGGAGTATCCTGCATCAACTGTACTAACAATACTCCATACTTTAATCTGGATACGAGATTATGCCAGAGCTGTAACGGCAGCTTTGTTTACGATCAAACGCAACGTGATTGTATCGATATGAGTCAAAGCAGCTATTCTGTGACTCCCAGCGCCCTGAAGATGTCAGGAAGTTTGTTTGCCCATCAGGATAAAATATAGCATTTCTTTGATAGAATAAGACACTAGCTTAGGGCTATGTGAGTGATAAGTGATAGATGTATGCTATATTATGAGATGAATAAATAGGGATAGTTGTCATGTAAAATAAATGAGTTGACTCCTTCACCCCAATAAGTATCTAAAAATTCATAAATGATGAATTGATTCGCTTTCTTAACAGGATCACTAAATAAAATCAAAATCAACTCGTGCACCCATCTTCAACTCCAGAATTCTTTCATTCTTTATTTTCTGGAGTAAATATAGTATTTGAGTCAACCCAACAAATGAAAGCATATATTGCGTATCTAATATGATTGCAAATCAATTATTTACCAATTCGTTGAATGGATCTTTGCATTTAGAATCATGATGATATTTTCGATATCTTCCTTTTACATTTTTACATTTTTATTGCTATTCCCACTCAAGTCATTACTATTTTTGGTTCCATCAAAGCTAAGATTTATTTGCTTTACTACTATTCTATAAATTCATTATTACTATATATTGTTTAGAAATGTCGAAATAGAATAGAGATAAAAAAATTATCTTAAAACACAAGAGCAAAACCAATTTTTAAGCATACTAATGGACTTAACAACAACTACAGGAATTGTATCCACAACCTCCGTCAATCATAACCTCATCCACTTACTTCGGAGTCGCTCTTAACTATCATGGTATTGTCCTCAAAGTTAAGTTACCCACCGGCATTGAGAATAAAAATCTGCCATATGTTTTTCATCAGTAGATATATCGCTTCCTCCTTAATTTACGTGATCCGAATCCATTGCTCAAAACCGCTCTAGTAGTTGGATTCGAATCTGTCGATTAGGATCTGCTCTTAGATTATCAAATTTCAATTGGCCAAGGAATACTAAGTCGAAAGACGGCTTTTAACTGTATAGAGTATGTACCATAAGGCAGATTAAAAAGATATAAAATCTGCAAATGTCTCGCAATTGGTGGATTCAGCAAAGTATATCTAGTGCGTAGTTTAAAGGACGGGCAATTCTATGCAATGAAGGTGATGCTAAAAAAATTCATCAGTTAAAATCAGAAAGAAAACATCATATAGAATTAAAAGAATATCTGCACCATGCTCAATCATCCCTTTATTGTTAAACTTAATCATTGCTTTGAAACGCATAATTTCGTCTGCTTCGTTCTCGATTGTACCTTTATGTTCATTCAGATTGCCCTGGCGGATAACTCTTCTATTACCTCAAATCAGTCAAGCGAATGACGGAAGAAAATGCTAGATTCTACTTTATCGAAATACTCTATGGACTTATGTATCTCCATCAACAAAATATCATTTACAGAGATCTTAAACCTTAGAATTTACTTATTAACTATGACGGACACGTTAAAATCGCTGATTTCGGACTCTCCAAATACGGATTAGTCAATAGAGAAGTTACCTACAGTTATTGTGGTAGTACTGAGTACATGCCTCCATAAATGATCCAAAGAACCGGACACTCGTATGGAGTCGATTTTTACACTCTGGGAGCTTTACTTTATGAGTTAGTGACAGGCCTTCCTCCATTTTATTCTCGCGATGAAGAATAGATAAAAGACGCGATTGTAAATGAAGATCTCACTTTTCCCGACCATGTTGAGTTATCTCACTAGATAAAGAATCTACTGACAGGTTTGCTTCAAAAGAACGCGAAGCTGCGAATCGGTTCTTTGAAGGGATTAAAAGAAGTATTGTTCCATCCTTGGATTGGTCGAATCAACTCCGAAGCAGTTCTTTCTAAAAAATTAATTCCACCACATATCCCCACCAATGATGTCTTCAATTTCGACGAAAATGAACTTGGAGACGATGAGAAAGAGTTTACTGAAACTCTAACGAAGTAGAACATGCTTCCCCCTGCAAAGGAAAAACTTATATTCAAAGATTTCGAATACACGAATGAGCATTTGCTCAGATCCTAGGTGAAATAAATCTATGACAAATATAAATAAGTTAAAAAACCATTGCCTAGTTACTCATCTTCGAAATCTTTGAAGCATCAGAATAGTAAATCAAATCTAAAGCGTCAGAACAGTTCTCCTTACTTATTGATGGATACTAAAAGTAAAATTTTTAGAAACAAAAGTCATACACGTAAGAATAAGTCATTGGATTTGATAAAGTTGAAAAATAGTAGTCTTAATTCTGTGGCCATTCGGAATAAATAGGGGGACTCTTTTGAGTTTTTAAAGACAGCGGATGGAGATCTGTTCATGAAGATGGGTCACAATCGGAAGGAGAAAGAAAACAAGGCTTCTCTTTTCTTGAAAAAGAAGAAGATGGATTATATATCGTTTAAATATTGATAAGTATAATATTTGTTATAATATTTATTTCATCAAAGGACTCTCTCATTATTAAGCATCGGGATTTACGTTTGATTGCTACTTTCAGCGCATAAGATGGATGCTGCTACTACTGCTCTGATCAAAAATGTGTGCAAATCATATCGAGGTCAATATACAAAATATGTCTCTTACCAATCCAATCTATTTTGACTCAAATATGGACTGGGTTCAATACATTGTCTTTTCAAATATCAACAAATCATATGAAAACGATAGATAAATAAAAACCAGGTAGAAACAATTAGGAAAATGACCTTCCATATTTTCCACATAAAGTTGAGTAAAATTAATTTAACAATCCTACTGATAGTAGCAAAAAGATCATGGATTCTCTATTGGAGAAAAAAATTAGATTGGAAATTTAAAAGAAAAATAGAACCACCAAAATTGAGGAAAATTAAGTGTATCACGATTAGTTATAGAATGAATAGCTTATAAACTCAAGCAACTCACAAGAGGCAAAGAGATAACTATAAGGCCGAATTTAATCAATAGTGAACCGTAAAAATAAATCATCAGCATAACGCCCAGCGGTAGGAGATGAGAAAGTTTTGTTGTTGGATGAATCTCATAAATTGTTGCAGCCTGAATAAATGCCAATGACTAAATAAAATAATTAACCAAATGTTTAAGAGACAGGCGATTAATATTTTAGTATACCTGATAATAACTTTGGCAGCTTTAATGGATAAAATCATATGGAGGATAGTGCACAGGAGGATAATTAGGGAGAAAGGACGAGTGATAATAAGCAACCATCTTCTCAAGTCGCAGATGGTCTCTAAGGCATAAAGAAATGTCGTAAAAAAAGTGGAAAGACTCCTCCAAAAAGAAAGAATAGGAAGTCTCCGCTTCAGAAAAAATCATCTCAATTAAAACCTGCAATCCATCAGTCAAAGCCAATGAAATCGAATAGTAAATCAACTCCGAAAAACCCTTCCCCTAACAACCCTTCCAAATAAGGAAAATCAAACAAATTCTCTTCGAGAAATTAACGAGAGTAGTTCTAACGGTAGATCGCTCATATATTCGTGACCAAGGGGTACAGCCTAACGATAGTAAAACAAACTGCCTCCCAACCAATGTAACAATAGCGCTATCAAGTAATGGAAATCGACTGAATAGCATATTGACTGCCATCATAAGGGGAGCCCTTAGAAAACTCGGCGATATTATGAAGAAAAACTTAAATCAGAGAGTGCCAGCATTTACTTCGAATGAAGAGCAACTCCTAAGATCCCCTCTGGTCAACTGTAGAAAATGGTTGGCCCAGAATGAGCTTAATGCTTTTTTCAAGGTCATAAAGATAGTATATGGAATTAATCAGGAGCCAGTCTATCAATAAGAGATCATCAATTTGTACGACAAAGTTATGAAGCAATTGGGAAAACGCAGATCTTAATACTCGTTTCGAGAAAACGAAGAGCGTAGATTGTATCCCTCCAATAGTGTCATCAACGACTCCTCATTTCAGAGTGCCTATTCCCCTGTGTCGGAAAGGATACAAAAGGTGATGACTGGCAGTTCTCAGTCTTTATTTAAACAATAAATTCCGCTAATGTCGTCTTCCTCCCCACATAATTAGCAGAATCAGCTCAATCCCAAACCAAACGGAATGGTCAAATACGAGAGGGAGATCGTTTAATTCTACATTCACTTCCAGAATGATGATTTGGTGTACCAAACTCTGTGTCAAAGATATCAGTAGTTCGCCTGTTGGCCAAAATAAAGGCTCGAGGCAACCATTTAAAAGTTAATTAAAATTGGATTAAAGAAAATTCTAAAATCGAGGAGGGAATTAATTCAAAAAAACTGCACGATGCCTGAT
>Ga0302197_10001341_pt1 | contig 24104 bp, 22 predicted proteins | sample II_Bog_N2_1_FD_193526 | JGI IMG/M metagenome (GOLD analysis project Ga0302197, IMG submission 193526) | Peat permafrost microbial communities from Stordalen Mire near Abisko, Sweden - II_Bog_N2_1 | ecosystem: Environmental > Terrestrial > Soil > Wetlands > Peat | place: Sweden: Abisko...
ATACACAGCGGACCTGAAATCTGAGAACTGTCAACTGACAACTTACAACTACCCCTACCTTCCCACCACCGGCAAAATCAGCGCGCTGGGATGCTGCTGGTCGTGGTAAATCGTGTTGGTCGCCTTCAACATCGTCGCGTCGGTAGCCGCGTCCTTGCCCGTGTTCAGATTGCGATCGAAGCGCGGAGCTTATGTCGCCGGGCTCGCGTTGGGGGGCGGATTCGGTGCAGGATGTGATTTGGCGAGTTAGCCCACGCTACGCGGGGTTAGCGAGTTAGCGGGAAGGTCGGCTTGGCGGGCTTTTTGGCGAATCGCGGCCCAGGCTGTGAGAACGGCAGCGAGGGGAGCTACGAGACAAACCGACACGACAGACATCTGGTGGGAGACTGGGCCTGCGTCAGACCACCCCGCGGCGCCATAAGAGTCGAAGAGGACGAACGCGGTGAGGACTGCCACCGCGGCCCGCCAGGCGGCGGAACGGGGGAAGAGCCAGCGCATGGTTGACGGCTCGATGCGGAGAAAGAAGTGTGCCAGGGGAAATGCAGCGGGGATGCCGAACACCACCAGCAGCGTCCAGGGAGACCAATGGAGGCCGCGCTCCACCGCGAACATGTTCTGATAGAGGTCGGCGCCGTCGGTGAAAGTGCGAGTCGGCGCGTAATCGATGAAGTTGCCGATGCTTGCCACACATACCCAGTACCAGAACATGGCCCCGCCGCGGGCATTGCGCCTACGTGCGGCTCGGTATCCCCACCGGCTCAGCGGATAGGTGAGGAGGGCATTGCCGATGAGAGCGCCCGCGCGCTGATGATGGCAGCCTGCACGCCAAAGCCCCCGGCAAAAATCGGGATCTCGTCCACATTCTGGTCAATGCCGAGTTGCAGGAGGATGACTTTCAGCGTGGGGTGGGCGTAATTCAAGGCGAGCGGATTCGATCTTCAGCCCAGGATCCATGCCGCGACGGAGTGGGCATACTCATGCGCGAAGAAAGCACAGGCATGCGCGGCCCAGAGCTCAAGGAGCGTTAGAGCTGCAAACGCCGCCCAGCTGCTTTGCATGCTGTGAGCGTTCGGGACATGGGGGTTCAGAATGTGAGGGTTCGCGATGTGACCGATTCCGTCAGCTTTGCTCGCCGTGAACATGCCGGAATCAGATTTGTTCCTGCACAGGTTATTGTGCGGGGGAAGGAGCGAATTCCTTCGCCGAGTTCTCTTTCGCCGGGTCGAGGGTATGGAAGCCTTCGGATTTAGCGGCTTCAAGGAGCTGGGGCGAGGCGGAGACGAAGATGATTTCGGTGTTCTGGAACATGTCGCGGGCAACCAGTGCGGCGGCCAGTTGCAGGGTGTCTGGCCAGCGCAGCGTGGTGCGGTCGAGCAACTGGCGCGCGGCCTCGAGAACTGCGGGATTCAGCGGTTCCTGGACCATGCGCGCGGCTTCGAGACGAAGAATATCGAGCGCGGCGGAAGCGTCTTCTTGCGAGATATCGCCGGTGCGCTCACGACGGCGAATGGCGGCGTAGACTTCGAGCGGCGTGGAGGCGGAGATAAGCTTGCGATTGTCCTCGACCTCCTCCATCAGCGTGATCAGGGCCTCTGTTCCCTGCTCCTGCACAAAGAGCTTGGCGAAGGCGGTGGACTCAAGAAAGTAGCAGCTCACAGGTTGCCACGCTCCTCTTCAATGGCCTCGGCAATGGAGTCGCCGTGAACCGCGATGGGATGGAATCGCTGGGCCTCGTCGGGGATGCCGGCTTCAGCCCGGTTGAGGCGAATGGTTGTAGTGGGATAGGCCGGAGTCTTGGGGTTGGCGATTTTGCTGGTGAGCACGACGCCGCGCTGGATGGCCTCGGCGAGCACAGCCTGGCGCGATTCGGGGTGCTGATTCCAGCGGAAGGATTTACGCGGCAGAAAGGAGTCGCGGAACCACTTGAGAGCAATAAAAGCGTGGCCACCGCGCTCGGCCTCGGCCAGTGCGGCGCACAACTCTTTCACGCGGGCGTCGAGGTCGGCGGGTATCACTGCTTCCTGGCCATCGTCGTCCTCATCTTCGTCGTAGCCATGATCGACGGGAATGCGCGCGGCACGGGCAGCACGCGGAGCGGACCCGCCGTCGCCAATGCGTTCGAAGTAGATGCGCACCTCGTCTTCTTCGGGCGACCAGGATTCCGCAGGGGCATTGCGGCGTTTGCTGCGGCCGTTCTCGCTGCACAGTTCCACAATCGCCTGGTATCCGGGAGGGGCCAGGAAATGAAGCGCGCGCGCCAGCCCGGGATCAGGAGAAAATGCCAGCTCGTTCAGGGCTTCTTCAATAATTTCTTCCGCTTCGGGTACGCTTAGGGTGCTTAGATCTACGCCGCCATGCGCAGCTTTTGTCGATTTCATGATTTCCTTCTCCGCTTGCCCCGGCCGATGTATGCCGCGCCACAGCGTTTTCTGCCAGACTGCCGATTCTTCTGAATTCCCTTTGCACGGTGCAATGCGGGTGCGTGAGAGCAGCCGTGCTTTCTAAACTAATGCCATTTCCGCGAATGAATTGTGAGCCGCGGTGGCCATGGTGAACGCTTCTTCGAATTGGATCTTTGAGCCTTCGCGTTGAATTTCAAATTGTAATCCGACGCCTGCGGCATTTCCCGGTTCGAAGTTAGGTGATCGACGATATGCATACGGCTCTTACAGAATATGAGCCATCTTACCCTTCTCTCATCTACACCACAAGGATTCGAGAAACACTTTAGCTAATTCCCAGGCGCAAAACTATACAAGTGACAGTGTACCCGATAATCCAGGCACGCGGGCTGATTCGAGCGTAAACGGACGTATCCCGCCCCAAATCCAACCCGGAAATCGCAATTAAGTTGCGTGCCCGCCGCCGTTTTTTTGGAAGCTGACCTTCGTACAATAGAGATATGCGCCGTTGTCTACCACTACTGCTGTTTTGGTTCCTGATTCCAACTGGATTGTATGCCGATGGGCCGGTCTTTGACCTTTCCGGGCCAAAAGTGGATGTGCATGTAAAGCGCGGCGAGGTCACGCTGCCGATCAGCGAGACTCCGAACCTACTGCCTGGAGACCGCCTCTGGATTCACCCCGACCTGCCGGAGAGTCAGTCGACTCACTTTGTGCTGATCGTGGCATTTCTGCGCGGGGCGACCAATCCACCGCCGGAGCAATGGTTTACCCGCGTGGAGACATGGTCCCGCGAGGCACGGGAGGAGGGCGTGTTTGTCACGGTTCCCGACGAGGCGCAGCAGGCTCTGATCTTTCTTGCGCCGGAGACGGGCGGCGACTTCAATACACTGCGCAAAGCGGTGCGCGGACGTCCGGGAGCATTTGTGCGGGCTACGCAGGACCTTGAGGCCGCCAGCCAGGACCGCATGAGGCTCGAGGCCTATCTGTCGGAGGTCAAGACTACTTCTCAAACCGATCCCAAGCTTCTGAAGGAGCGGTCGGAGCTGGCGGCCCGCAGCCTGGGCATCAAGCTTGATCAGCAGTGCTTTGACAAGCCATCGGATCAGCAGGCTCCATGCCTTGTGCAGCACACCGAAGGGCTGGTCCTGGACGATACAAACGCGCAGTCGATGGTCGACCAGCTTACCAACGGTTCAGCCGGCGACCTGATGAATCAGCTCAGTTACGCGCCGATGGCGGGAGGAGGCGTTTACAGCCCTTATATCGGCGCCATAGTGGACACGGCGAAAATTCTCGCGTCGCTGCATACGGCGCATTTCCAATATATTCCGGCGTTGGCGCTGCCGACCGAGGATACGCTCAATCTGCGGCTGAATGTGGCGCCGTCGTTCCGAGATCCGAAGTCGGTAGTGGTGGTAGCGCTTCCGCCGATCGGGCCGGCCAAGCCGCCTCCGCTGCGACCGGTGAATCTGGCGGAGAGCTTTTGCGCCGAGAAGCCCGGTTTGGCGCTGCCTGCCGAAGGCGCGCCCTTGGTGTTTGCGACCAAGCTGGTTCACAACCTCACCTTGCATATTGAGGCTGCGGGCGGACCGATCGATCTGCCGGTTGCGGCGGTCCCCTCGATGGGAGGGCTGGTCTTCGAACATCCTGCCCCGACTCTGCCTGGTGGCGATCTGACCGCGGTTCTGCGCGGCAAGTATGGCTTCGATGACTGGGAGGGTCCGCGCTTCCACCTTCATGCCTCCCAACCCGGCAAGTGGAACCTGGCGGCCGGCGACCAGTCTGCCCTTGTGGTAGGCCGTGAAGACACCGTTCACCTGGAAGGGGACAGTTCGCTTTGCGTGGACCGGGTGGAAGAACAGGCCGCGACAGGCAACGTGCTGAAGCTTACCTGGAAGTCGCCCAGGCCGGAGAGCCTGGAAGTGGCAGTGCCCATGAAGGACGCAGCTCCGGGGCCGGTGACGCTTGCGATTTACCAGTTCGGGCTGGACAAGCCGGACAAGCTGCTGTTGAAGGGCTATGCCGAAGCCGCTTCGCTGGACCGGTTGACTCTCAACGCCGGCGACCCCAACGCGCAGTTGAGCGGTACGCGTCTGGATGAAGTGGCCCAGGCTCAATTGAATGGGATTACGCTGACCCCGGTTGCCCTGACTCGCGCAGGGGATTTGGATCAGCTGGCCATGAAGGCCGATTCTCCGACTTCGGACCTGGAGCCGGGAAAGCGCTACTTTGCCAGCGTGCAACTGCGCGACGGCCGGCAACTCAAAGCGCCGGTGACCGTGGGGCCTCCGAGACCGCAGGTTACGCTGCTGAACAAGGGATCGCAGGACACTTCGTCAGCCACGCCCTCGCCTGTGCACCTGGGTAGCCCGGACGATCTGACGGTCAACGGGCAACTGGTCTTCTTCTTGAGGTCCAATGTGCCGGCAAATTTTCCGCGCACCGAAAAGGTTGAAGTGGCAGCTGTGGATGGGAGCTTCCATACGATCCTGTCACTGGCCGACGGCAGCGTGGTGCTTGAAGACACAAGAACCGCCATGGGCAAGCTGGAACCGCTGGTTCGATTTGGGTCGTCGGCCTTTGGGCCGGTGCATGTGCGCGCCATGTCGACAGACGGAGTGACCGGCGACTGGCTGCCTCTTGGGACTTTGGTGCGCTTGCCCGAATTCAAGGAGCTGCGTTGTCCGCGCGCCGTGGCCAAGCCCTGCACTCTGACTGGAACCGATCTTTTTCTGGCTGCGTCGATCGGGGCCACGCAGGATCAGGACAATGCCGCGGATGTTCCGCCTGACTTTACGGGAACCCAACTGAGCGTGCCTCACCCCGCTAACGGAATGCTTTATCTTTGGTTGCGCGACGACCCCGACACGGTGCAAACGCTCACGTTGCCCATCACGCCGGCCGGCGCGCAAACTCCCCAGAATACTGCGCAACAGCCTGCCACAGCGCCAGCAGCCCCAAAGACGCAGTCCACTCCTCCGGCTTCGCCCGCAGTCGAGCCGAATGCGCCGGCCTCTGGATCTGCGCCTGCGCCGCCGGGCAAGCCGGAAATTTAGGGCCTTGAAGGCTCGGCGAGCGGCGAGAATTGTCCAGGCAATGCCGGTTGCTGATTCTTGCTAAGAAGCTGTCTCATCAATGTTATTGCAATTGAAAAAGTTATTGCAATTGAAAAACGTCCCTCAGGGGCTAAAGCCCACTCTTTTCAATGGGCCTGATTGGCACGACTGAAGTCGTGCTTTTTCGCACGCTGAGGCCGAATTAGCGTCTTTCACCGGGCTGTAAAGTCGTGCCCTTTCACACATCCATTTACGAGACCAGATCTTTGCGAGCGGTGCGGCGATAGTGCCTGTGCTATTGGAAATAAGCTCTGTTCTTTTCGGCGAAGTGCGCCTTGTCGGCAGGCAGTTCGTCCTCGGCGAAGATTGCGTTCTGGGCACAGATTCCGGCGCAGTTTCCGCAATCGATGCACTCGTCGGGGTTGATGAACAACTGAGACACAGTCCCAGCGGCGGCGTCATCCAACGTAGGGGCAATTGCGGCGGTGGCACACTCCGCTGCGCAGACGAAATCCTTGATACAGGCATCGGTAATTACGTAAGCCATAAGAAAATCTTCCTCACATGTTGTTGGGTTCGGTGGCTGCCGCGGTGAGCGCAGTGCGTCCCTTTACCTTGAGGCTACCGGGCATTCTTCAGCGTCACCGTGACCCGAGTCACAAGCGGGGACCCGAGTCACAATCAGCGCAGCATCTCTCTCTATATGGGCGAGAGAGGCTATACGAGCCATTCTGTAGTCTTAAATTGACCTTCATCTCCGTAATCCGCGATATGCTGTCTGCATGTTGAAACTGCACCTCTCACTTCCTCTGTTCGCGCTTGCACCGATGGTCCTCGGCGCCAGCCTGCCCACTGCCGTTGCGCAAGCGCCTGCTTCTTCCTGGACATTCGCGGTCTCCGGCGACAGCCGCAACTGCGGGGATTTTGTGATGCCCGCCATCGCCATGAAGGTCAAGGCAGAGAACGATGCTTTCTACTGGCATCTTGGCGACTTCCGCTGGATGAGCCAGGAGGATCAGGATCTTGCGGCAATGTCACCTGCCGGGAAACCTCTGTCGCTAAGTGAGTATCGCGAGCGCGCGTGGGACGACTTCCTCGAACGCCAGATGGTTGCGTTTGCGACCTTTCCGGTTTTTCTGGGCCGTGGCAATCACGAAAGCATCAAACCGATGACTCGCGAAGGCTATATTGCCAAGTTCGCAACCTATCTGAATCGTCCAGAGATTGTGGCTCAGCGCAATGCTGACGGCGACGCTGACCGTCCCGTTCAAACGTGGTATCACTGGACCCGGAGGGGCGTGGACTTTATTACTCTCGACAATGCCAGCAAGGACGAGTTCACTGACGCGCAACTCCACTGGCTGCGCGGTGTACTTGACCGCGATCTCGCGCCGCACTCGGGCATTCACACGATTGTTGCAGGCATGCACGAGGCGCTTCCGCACTCGACGAGTTCGAATCACGCGATGGACGACTGGGAACTGGGCATACGGTCCGGCGAAACGGTCTACGAGTGGCTCCTCAGCGCCCAGACGGCGGGCAAACATGTTTACGTTCTTGCCAGCCACTCGCATTTCTACTCGCCCAACAGCTTCGACACGGCGTATTGGAAGCAGCACGGCGGCTTGCTGCCGGGGATAATCATCGGCAGCGCCGGCGCCCGCCGCTACGCGCTTCCCAGTGGCGTGGACAAGGCATCGAAGACCAACATCTACGGGTATCTGCAAGGGACCGTCCATGCCGATGGCTCGATCGACTTTGGGCTGCACGAACTGAGCGAGAGCGACCTGATTCAGTCCAGATGGCCAAATGCGCCGCTGGATGCGATTCATGAGTGCTACATCCACAACACCGAGGCCGGGCCGACGATCAAGTAACCGCGGTTTTGAGCGCCCAGGAAAATCGGCGAGGCGTGGCTTGCCGGTGTGCTGCCAGACCTTCCGTTCAAGACTTTCAACAGCCAACCTGAAGTGGGGCCCTGACGCTGCCGGCAGATGGCTGCATGCGGCAAAGGGAGAATTGCACCCTATGAGCCAAATCGCTCAGACGCCCGAATGGAGGGGTGCGATGCTGTGTGAGTGTGCGGATTCACACGTCTTAATGGAGCGGGATCGCGAACGAAGTCCGGTCTCCATAGGATGCATTCATTCAACCGGCAACGGAGAAGCGTGCGGGAAGGGGAAAACACCGATGGACGACGTCACAAGGAAGTCCTTCGATCCCGAAGTCTTTCTGGCCACTGAAGGGACAGGGCGAAGGATTCTTCGCCTCAAGCCCAAGCAGGTCTTCTTTTCTCAGGGAGGCGCGGCCCGCTCCGTGTTCTATCTTCAAGCGGGCAGGGCAAAACTCACTGTTGTATCCAAAAAGGGCAAGGAAGCTACGGTAACGCTGCTTGCCGCCGGAGACTTTGTGGGAGAAGAGTCGATGGCCGGTGCAGACGAGCGTCGAACAGCAACAGCCACGGCCATTAACGCGTGCTCGGTGCTTGAAATTGACAGCACGCGGATGCTCCGCGTTTTGCACGACGAACATGCTTTCTCCGATTTCTTTTTGCAGTTTGTCCTGACGCGCGGCATGCGAACCCAGGCGGATCTCGTCGATCAACTCTTCAACTCAAGTGAACGGCGGTTGGCGCGGATACTGCTGCTGATGGCGCAGTTTGGCAACGCCACTGAACCGCAGACGCAGATTCCGCCAGTGACTCAGGAGACTCTTGCGGAGATGATCGGCACAACCCGGTCGCGCGTAAGTTTTTTCATGAACCGTTTCAGGAAGCTTGGCTACGTCGAGTACAACGGCCATATCGAGGTTCACAAGTCGCTGCTCAACATGGTTCTCAGGGATCAGCTTCCGGACGAGAACGCATCGAGGCCCAAGCTGCTGGATCCGCCTCCCAGCAAGGCGCGTACAGCCAGGCGTGCGAAGCTGGCTTAGCAAACCAGACGGCCATATCAAAATCGCTCATTCGCGAATTCGGATGCAACCTGACTTGACCGGCTTAATGAGGAGTTACTATGTCTTTCGGAATCTATGCCGGTGGCTTCGCAATCCTGATCGCCGGATTGGCATATGCCGCCCATTTAATGCGCATGCCCTCGCAATGGATTTTTGCGGGCGCGGTTGTACTCATTGGGATCGGAATCCTATCGGCTGTGAAGGCCACCCGGCCAAAAGACGCGGCCTGATCACTGGATCGCGGATGCTCTAAAAAAATCGTTGCCAAACCCTTGTGACGAACGGTTCCATGGCACTAGAATCCTTTGCATGACGATCACCATTCCCCGTGTTCTCAGAGTTTTTGCCGCCGTTCCGCTGCTTTGCTTCACAGCTTTATCCGTCCAGGCGCAAGACTGGGCCAAGGCGCGCCTCGAAGCTTCGCCTCGCCACCACGAATACGTCGCCCTCAGCCATGGCAGCCGCACCGTACAGGCTTTTGTCGTCTATCCGGAAATCAAGGGCAAAGCGCCTGTGGTGATCCTCATTCACGAGATTTTTGGCTTGACGGACTGGGCTAAAGAGATGGCCGATGAGCTTGCTGGGGAGGGCTTCATCGTGGTCGCGCCCGACCTGCTCTCCGGCTTCGGCCCCAAAGGCGGCGGAAGCAGCGAGTTTGAAGGCCAGGATGCCGCCATCAAGGCTGTCTCCGCACTTGATCCAAATGGCGTGAACGCGGATCTGGATGCAGCCGCCGATTATGCAAAGCACATTCCGGCGGGCAACGGCAAGATTGCATCCGTCGGCTTCTGCTGGGGCGGCGGGAAATCGTTTGCATTCGCTACTCATCGCAAAGACCTTTCTGCGGCGTTCGTGTTTTACGGTCCTGGACCTGCGGATGTGTCCACGATTACTGCTCCAGTGTATGGATTCTATGCCGGTAACGATGCGCGCATCGGTGCCACGATTCCAGCTACCGTTGCAGCCATGAAGGCCGCGGGCAAGCAGTATGAACCTGTAACGTACGATGGCGCGGGACACGGCTTCATGCGTACAGGAGAAGATCCCGGCAACACAGTGCCCGCCAACAAGACTGCCCGGGAACAGGGATTGGCCCGCCTGGTGAATCTGCTTGGGGAATTGAAAGCCGCTCCGAGCGCCGCCAACACAGGCGAAGAGCCGACGTTGGCCGGAAAGAATGCGACGCCCCCGGCTGCATGCCACCAAGCCAGTTCGGTGAGCGCCGCGACCATGTAGTTGCGGCGACGGCCGGCAAGATAGCCTTCGCTACCACCATTCCATCGAGCGGGCCGAGCCCGTCTTTACGCCTTTATCGGTGTTGACTGAACGAAGAAGCAGGATTGGGCACTGCACGAGCTTCAAAATCTTCTCCGCCACCGATCCAAACACCAGCGGATGCCAGCCGGAAATGCCGTGTGTTGAGATCACGACCATGTCGATATGCTCGCGGTCGACCACTTCCATGATGTTTCCCGACACGTCGTTGCCTACTTCAACACTGGATGTGGACTTGATGCCCCTGGCATGAAGAGTTGCGTTGCACTTGGCCAAATGGCGCTCCGCGTGTGCCCGCGCTTCCTTAAGGAAACTCTCTTCCGGAACGAAATCGGGAAGAGTCGATGTTGGAAAAAATGGGATGACATTGACCAGATAGAGTTCGGCATGAAAGTGCTGAGCAAGGTCGGCGGCCGTCTCAAGCGCCACTTGTGAGGAGAGGCTAAAGTCAATTGGCAACAGGATTTTCGTGGGACAAAAAGGAATTGCAGGCATAACTGTCTCCTTGCCACGCCGAAAAGGTGGCAGGAGACTTATTTTCCTCCGTCACGCGAATGGAGGCTGTGCTCTTTTAGACATGCTGACAACGTTCACGGTTTATTTATAGAGCCGCTCAAGCATTGATAGCCGCATGCCAGTGTCGATATCACGGGAATGACCCTTAAGTCGACGCATCTCGGAAGTGCGCGGCCGCGGTGCACGAGGTGAAGAGAGATGCGCCTGTTCTCAACCAGAGGCTTGCATGGCTGGCCGCGGCTGCGAGCAATAATGATCAGCTTTAACCATCGCATTCTGGAAGAGTTGAGAAGGGTCATTTCCGGATTGTGAATGCGGGCAAACTGCACTGAACAGAAGTTCCCTGCGGCCATTCGCAGAGACAGCAAAAAGGCTGCCTTTCATGATGCAAACGATCTTTTCCTCGAAGATCCGCATCCATATCGCCCAGAAGGAGCTGCACCGTGAAGGTCAGTGCATTGATGTTGTCGCTCATTTTCATCGCAGCTCTGCCGGGGCTGGTTGCAGCGCAGGCACTGTCCGATTCGACAGATCCATCGGTCGTTCCTGGCATTCCAATACGCTTGCAAACTGACCTGACGTACATTCCTCCGACGCAGTCGACCATGTTTCACAACTACGTGTTCGATGCGTTCGGGCCGTATCCAGTCTCAGCCGCGGCTCTCACGGCCGGCTTGAATCAGTTCACGAATTCGCCGCCCGAATGGAGACAAGGCGTTGAGGGGTACAGCAAGCGCTTCGGTTCAGACTTTGGCATCATAGCGGTCGGGACGACGGCGCGGTATGGGCTGGCGGAAGCTTTCAAAGAAGACACGATGTACTACCGCTGTGAGTGCAGGGGCTTTCTTCCGCGCTTGACTCATGCCGCGGTTTCCACTTTAACAGGGCGCCGTGGCAAGGACGGCCACCGTGTGTTTTCCATTCCGTCGTTGATCGCACCCTATGCGGGGACGATGACCGCCGTCTATGGCTGGTATCCCAGGCGCTACGGGGCTCGCGACGCCTTCAGGATGGGCAACTACAGTTTGCTGGGATATATGGGCGGAAACATTTCGCTTGAGTTTTTCTACAGCGGACCACACTCTCTGCTCAATCGGATGCACTTGAATAACGCACACGGATCTCCGGACGAGGGGCTAAATAAGTGAGCAGTGACGGATTCAGTTCGGTTGCAGGGACAAGCGCGCCGCATTCAGGACGGCAGCCGAGTCTCGTGTCATCGGTATTTGAGCCTGTTGCAAAGCTGGTAGTCGGATTCTTCGAGTGGTTTGGAAGCCTTGGTATCTTCTCCTGGCAAGTGATGCGGGCTGCGGTTACACCGCCGTTTGAATGGCGCGAGCTGATTCGCCAAATGGATGAGGTTGGCTCGAAGTCACTCCCCCTGGTGGCAATGGCAGGTGGCGCGATTGGCGCAGTGCTGTCGATGGAAGCGCGTTCAAGTCTAAGTCGATTTGGGGCCAAGTCGATGCAGCCATCCGTGATTGTTTACACGGTTGTGCTGGAGATGGGCCCGATTATTACGGCCCTCGTCGTCAGCGGGCGAGTAGGGGCTGGCATCGGTGCGGAGCTTGCATCGATGAAGGTGACGGAACAGATCGATGCGATCGAAGCGTCGGCGATCAACCCTTACAGATTATTGGCGGCGACTCGCATCATGGCATGCATCCTGATGCTGCCTCTTCTGACACTGGCGGCGGATGCGTGCGGCGTGTTCATGGGCTGGGTGACGCAGACTCTGGTTGCCCCGGTTTCGCTGCGCCAGTTTATCAACAGCGGCTTCAGCGGCGCTACGTTCAACAACTTTGTTCCGCCGACATTCAAGACCGCCGTGTTCGGCCTCATTGTCGGGCTGATTGCTTGTTTTCAGGGAATGCGGACGCGCGGCGGCGCAGAGGGCGTGGGCCGCGCAGCAACAAATTCAGTCGTCCTGTCTTCTCTTTTTGTTATTTTGGCCGATGTGGTGCTGGTGAAATTCATCCTGGTATTTTTCCCTTAATTGGCGATTGAGCGATTGGCGAGAAAAACATGGCAACAGCTTCTGAAATAACGACTCGACACGGCCAACTCGAAGAGGCCGGCAGCATGCCCGCGATCGTTGTCGAGAAGCTGTTCAAATCTTTTGGCAGCCAGAAGGTTCTGAACGGGATCAGCTTGAGCGTAGGACGTGGAGAGACTTTAGCCGTGCTGGGGCGCAGCGGCACGGGAAAGAGCGTCTTGTTGAGAATCGTCATTGGCCTCGAAAAGCCCGACGCTGGGTCGGTCTGCATTCACGGCACGGACATTGCCGGCCTGGCGCTTGATCAGCTTGGCGATACCAGAAAGAAGATGGGATTTCTCTTTCAGCACGCGGCGCTATACGACTCATTGACTGTGGCTGAGAATGTCGCATTTCCCCTTGAGCATCATCGGAGGGAGATGTCGCAGTCGCAAAAGAACGAGCGGGTAAAGCAGTTGCTGTCCGAGGTGGGCATGGATGGTCATCTCGAGAAAATGCCATCAGATATTTCAGGCGGAATGCAGAAGCGCGTGGGCCTTGCGCGCGCACTTGCGCTGGAGCCGGACATTCTGCTGCTTGACGAGCCGACCGCCGGCCTCGATCCGATCAGTTCGGGAGAGATCAATGAGTTAGTCCTCAAGCTGCAGCAAGAACATCAGATGGCGTCCATCGTAGTAACTCATGACTTGCACAGCGCCAAGACGATTGCCACCCGCCTGGCCCTTCTGGATAAGGGCAATGTGGTGATTGAGGGTAATTTTGAAGATCTTCAACAAAGTCACATCGAGTTCGTTCAGGAATTCCTGAAGCAGTCATAGGAGGGCATATGTCGAGAGTGGCGCGACTGGGAATATTCATCGTAGGTGCACTGGCAATTCTCGTCGCCGGCGTCTTCCTGATTGGGAACAAGGAGTATCTGTTCAGCTCGACCTATCGGCTCAAGGCGCAATTTGACAACGTGGCAGGCCTGTCGGCCGGCGCCGATGTGCAGGTGGGCGGCGTTCACAGCGGAACCGTGCGCAGCATTGATTTGCCGCACGGGCCGGGCGAAAAGGTCACGGTAATCATGGACCTCGATAAGTCGACACACGAGATTATCAAGCAAGACTCATTGGCTTCAATCGAAACCGAAGGGCTGCTGGGCAATCAATACATGGCCATTTCATTTGGGTCAGCAGGTCAAGCGGACGTAAAGAACGGGGACACGATCAGGAGCATTCCGCCTCTGATCATGTCAGACATGCTAAAGAAGGCCAGCGAGATTCTCAACACCAGCCAGCAAGCGGTGTTGAACGCTACCGAAGCGACGGCGCATTTGAATTCGGTGAGCGGAAAAATCGATGACGGCCAGGGGACCGTGGGAGAACTGATTAACGACAAGGCGTTGTATAACAACCTGGAGCAAACTACAAGCACCCTGAATGACACAGTGACCCATGCGGAGGCCGGCGTTACCGACTTCCAGGAAGACATGGAAGCCCTGAAGCACAACTTTTTCCTGAGCGGCTACTTCAAGAAGCGGGGATACGAAGACTCGTCCGCCCTGGCGGCAAACAGCATCGACGGGCTGCCGCAATCGACGCCTTCAAAGACCTTTACCTTTTCCGCGAAACAGATGTTTGACGGCCGCGATTCAGCGAAATTGAAAGACCAGAAAGCTCTCAAAGAAGCCGGTGATTTCCTGGCGAAAAACCAGTACGGATTCGCGGTGGTCGTAGCATCGACCGGCATGGAGGGAGACACACAGAAGGATTTGGTCCTGACTCAAGCAAGAGCCATGGTGATTCGCGAGTACCTGGTTGAGAACTTCGGCTTCGACGATAGCCAGCTTAAGACACTTGGAATGGGCAAGCAAACGGGCGCGAACATGGATGCCGGTTGGGGCTCAATTCAAATTCTGATCTTCCCGGCGGGTACCGAAATACCGCCGGGTAAACAGGCACCGGCTGGGAGTCTCTCCACGACAGATGCGACCAAGCCTGTTCAGGGACTTCCAGCAACCACTCAGAATCCGTAATGTGTCGCGGATTGATGAGGAAGCTTGTATCGCCGGAACTGAGCTGGCCTGACTATACGCTGGGTTGATCGGGCGCCGATTGAAGGGTCACCGCGATGTTCAAATCAGGACAGATATTACAGGACCGGGTTGAAACAATAGCCATGAAGAAGAGCGGGCACCGCAGTCAACCCGATGGCTCATGAGTTAGAGTCAGCTCCACTGTTGGCGGTATTCCGCGACACGTTGCACAACGGGAAAGTTTCACCCGTCACACTCAATGAACCGGAGAAGACGATATGCCTCTTGTCACTGTTGTCCTCACACTTCTCGTTGTAGGCGTTCTGTTATGGCTGATCAACCGCTTTATCCCTATGCAGGGATCGATTAAGGGCATTCTGAATGCCGTCGTGGTTATTTTTGTCGTTATATGGCTGCTGAGGGTTTTCGACTTGCTGCACTACGTTACCCAGTTCCAGGTCGGGAAATGAGGAATGGATCATGATCGGAGCTGTATTGATCTTGATTCTTGTCCTTGCGCTCTTTGGCGCATTGCCCCATTGGCCGCATAGCAAGAACTGGGGCTATTATCCGACCGGAGGAGTGGGGCTGATCCTGATGATTGTTGTTGTGCTGGTGCTCATCGGCCGCATTTGAGCGGCGCGCTTCGCGACCGGTGCGCTGCATATTTTGCCGGTGTCGCTACTACTCGTTTGCATCGCACGAGGCAACGCACTTCTGGAGCCGCGAGTTGAAACGTGTGTACGGACCGCTCAAGCCAGGGCTCAAAGATTCTTGAGATCGATGCCGAGCTGCTGGCATTTTTTATAGAGATGGCTTCGTTCGAGACCGAGTGCTTTGGCGGTCTGGGTGATGTGCCGTTTGTGACGCTCCAATTCCTTCAGGACCTCGGCGCGTTCGAATACCAACACTCGCTCTGAGAGCGCACTGTCGGAATCTAGGATCGAGTTACTTGGCGACGTGGGCGTTTGGGACGAGTGAGAAGCAGGCAGGGCGAGCCGGACGGCTTCGGCATCTACTACATCTCCAGCAAGAAGCAAAAGGCGTTCAACGACATTGCGCAGTTCGCGAATATTGCCCGGCCAGGCGTACTGCTTGAGCTCATCGATGGCGTCAGCGGCAATGGGAACGGGCTTCCAGCCGTTTTGCGCGCTTACCTGCCTTGCAAAATGCTCTGCGAGCGCGGGCAGGTCTTCAGGACGGTGGCGCAGCGGGGGCAGCTCCACGGGAAATACGACAACGCGATGGTAGAGATCGCGCCGGAACCCACCGGACTCGACCAGTTGCTCGAGATTGCGGTGCGTAGCCACGACAACCCGCACGTCGACGGTGGTGGGCTTGTCGGCGCCGATGCGCTCAACCTCGCCTTCTTCAAGCACGCGCAGCAGCTTGGCCTGCATCGAAGCAGGCATGTCGCCGATTTCGTCCAGAAAAAGGGTTCCGCGATGCGCCTGCTCGAATTTGCCGGTGTGGCGCTGCGCGGCGCCTGTGAACGAACCTTTTTCGTGGCCGAACAGTTCGCTCTCGATAAGTTCCGCTGGAACGGCCGCGCAATTGATCGTCACGAAGGGACCGCCGGCGCGATGGCTCTTTTCATGCAGTGTGCGGGCTACCAATTCCTTGCCAGTGCCAGTTTCGCCATAAATGCAGACGCGCGCCTCGCTTGCAGCCACGCGCTCAATCTGAGCCATTACGCGCTTCATTGTGGTGCCGGTGAACACCAAAGTGTGTTTGCCGACGCGGGTGCGGAGGTCGTGGTTTTCTGTTTCCAGGCGTGTAATTCTGAGGGCGTTTTCTACGGTGACCAGTAGCTTCTCAGTGGAAACCGGCTTCTCAAGAAAGTCCAGGGCTCCCAGCCTCGTGGCGCGAACAGCCATCTCGATGTGCGCCTGGCCGCTCATCATCACCACCGGCGCAGCCACGCCCGCGGTCTTCAAGTCTTCAAGCAGGGCCAGGCCGTCGCGGTGGGGCATCACTACGTCACTGAGGATCAGGTCGAATGGCTGCGTACGGGCCAGTTCAAGGGCGCGTGAAGCGTTGTCGCACACGACTGCTTCGTGTCCCGCAAGCCGAAAGGCACGAGATAGCGAAGCCAGCGTATTGGCCTCGTCGTCAACAATAAGAATGTTTGCCTTGGTGGTCATGGTTTTGTCTCACTCACGATGGGCAGCGTGATCACAAATGTGGCCCCGCTTCCTGTCCCGCTTTCTACCGCGATGGTGCCGGCGTGGTCGGCGATAACCGATTGCACAATCGCCAGGCCCAGTCCGGTGCCGTGCTGTTTGGTTGTGTAGTACGGGGTGAAGAGGCGCTCGCACTCTTCGGGGGTCATGCCTGCTCCGGTATCGGCGACGCGGAGTTCGGCGTTATTTCCGTTGGGTTTTGCGGAGATGGTCAACTTGCCGCCGTCAGGCATGGCGTCTATTGCATTCAATACGAGATTCGAAAGCGCCCGATGCAAAAGCTCCGGGTCGGCATCAATCCACAATTCGTCGAGTCCGAGCTCGAGCGTGCAATTGACTTTCGATCCGGCTTTGGACTCTTCCGTGGATTCGCGTTCATTTGACGTCGGAGTGCGAATCAAGCTCGGGAAGTAGAGCAGCGTCACGCGCAGCACTGCATCGTTCGCGTCGATGCGCTCCAACTGTGGACGCGGCATCTTGCTGAAGTCGCTGAAGCGGCCAATGATGGTCTTGAGGTTGGCGATCTCCATGCCGAGAGTCTGTGTGCTCTCGCGAAAGACCTCATCGAACTCGGCTGGGGAAAGCTCGCGTGCGCGCACAAGGTTTTCGACTGTGAGTTGCAAAGGAAAGAGAGGATTCTTGAGCTCGTGCGCGAGGCGGCGGGCCAGTTCGCGCCACGCGGCAACACGCTCTGTCTGCACCAGCCGCTCACGCTGACCGACTAATTGACTTGTCATGTGGTTGAAGCTGGCGGCGAGCACACCGACCTCGTCCTTACTGGTAGAACGACCGCGTTCCGGCACGCGTGTCTCCCAGTTTCCGGCGGCCACTTCCTCTGCTGCGTGGGCCAATTGTTCGATGGGGTGCGAGACCTGCGCCGCGATCCAGAGGCTGCACAGGATGGCTAGCAGAATGCCTCCGGCCGCAACGCCGTACGCGATTGCGCGAATATGCTGTTGCGCCTCCACCATGCTGCTGCGCGCGATGGAGACGGTGAGCACCGCCAGCACATTTCCTGCATCGTTCTTCAGCGGAATGGCGGTTGCGCTCACGCTGTCCTCACGCCGCACGGTCAAATAGAGGATTCCACTGGCCGGCTGGCCACTCTGGCGCGCGGATTCAATGAGAGATTGATACCGCGAGGCGCCGGCCACAGGACCGCCGGCGCTCACCAATCGTTTGGGATCGAACGTGGAAAGGCCAGCGACGGGCGGCACAACGGCCTGGATTTGATCTGAACTTGCGGTTGATCCGGTGTCGCTGTAAAGGCCTACCTGCATTCCTGGCGCAACGGGAAGATCGGCGAGAAAGGTCTGATCGAGACGCTTTCCGCCAATCAGCTTCACTGCCGGCTCTGCGCCGCGTATCGCGCGCACCGCGAAGATGCCTAGCGCCGTGCTTCCATCGGGCAGGTCTTCGCGCTTGAGAAAAGTTGTCGCAGTTGCCGCGGCTGCCGGCTCAGAATAGCCGAATCTCGCAGGCCACTGTGCGGAGCTGACCACGTTGCCGTCGGGCCCGACGACCTCAAGGAAATCGAGTTGTGCATCCTGCGCGAGAGTTTGGGCCTCGTTCAAATAAGGAGATGCGTCGCCTGATTGCACCAGTTCGAAGGCCATGGCCCGAACCCGCTCGCTCGCTGCGATGCGGTCCACGGTCGCGGCTACCTCCGTCGAACGCTCCTGAAACTCACGCTGAAATTGGCTAACGAAGAGCGCTGTCTCTTCCTGATCGCGCTTCTCGAAGACGAGGCGGACGCGGACAAGCACCGTCCACGTCACTGCTGCAACGGCGGCAGCTACGGTGAGCGAGAGCATCAGAAGCAGCTTCTGGCGGAGACTCATTGCGCATCCTCCAGTGATGCTGCGGCGAGCAGCGGTACGCCGTCTGCGCTGAGACGCAGATCGCGAACGCGGCTACCGACGGCATAGGCGCGGGGAAGATAGAGCAATGGAATCAGCGTGTGCGTTTCAAGGAACTCGTACTCGGTTTTGAATAGGGCCGCCGGTGTTTGTTCGAGCACTGGAGTTGCAACGCCGACTTCGCGGAGCAGCGACTCCAATGCCGCCTGCGGTTCATTGGATGCCAGAGGCAGCCGCAACAGGAAGAGATCGGTATGTTGCTGTCCGCCATTTCCGGCTACTTGCACGTTGAATCCGGTTTCGCGGAGATTGAGCGCGATGCGCTGGGCCACCAACTGCATCGCAGCACTGTTCTCAGCGCCGAGCGTGAGCGCGGGCGGGGTGAGGCCGCCGCGCAACTCGCGAGCTTTGTTCAGATCGCGCTCGGTGGGGAATAGAAAGGAATAGCCGGTGAGCGCGGAAGGCAAGAGGCTGGCGGTGATTTCTCCCTGCTTTTGAAAGATGACATTGGACAGCGAGTTGCGATCGACTGCAAGCGCGATGGCGGCGCGGAGGTTGGGATTTGAAAGCGCGCCGGCGTCGGCAACCGCGAGCGCCAGCAGTTCGATGGGCGGAGACTGAATGACGGTAAGATGCTCCTGTTGCGCGTGGCGCAACTCTTCCGCGGGTACCTCGACGACGTCGGCGCGTCCCACACTTAGGTCGAGCCATTGATCGCGAATGGATCTGTGGCCCTCAATTTCGATCTTGTCGAGGAAGGGACGGCCCTCCCAGCACGAGTCGTTTGCGGCGAGGGTCAAGATGCCATTGGAGAATCCCTCGCTCTGAAAGGCACCAGTTCCGATGAACGGGCCAGGAATTGAGCCGCCGGGATCATTGATGGATTCGGCACGGACGATGAGAAAGTCGTCATCGGCAAGGAGAGCGGGCAAGTTGGGCATGGGAGAATCCGTGATAAAGACGACCGATGAGCCTACGGCATGAACCGCGGTCCAGGGGCAGGCGGCGCCGCACGATCCTGTCAATGAGGACTCGACCGATGTCGAGGTCAGCGCGGCTCCGTCTTGAAAGCGAACTCCGGGACGTAGCCAGAACTGCCAGCGATGGTTGTTATTCTCCGATGTCCAGCGCACCGCTAACCCAGGCTGAACCATTCCGTCGGCACCCATGCGCGTCAATCCGTCAAAGATAAGCCGTCGTGCCAGGCTGCTGCCCTTCGCAGCATTCGGCGGCGATGGATTGCCCTCGATTTCAACGCGGATCGTGCCGCCGTAATGCGGGCGGTTGCGCGCGAGCGCAGGCAGCGCCAGGGACAGAAGAACGCAACTAATTGCAGCTTGCCGTAACACGGTCCACCTCATATTTGTTCGCTGCGCTTCGCACCACCGCGAAAATGCTTTTTTCATCCGGCGCAGTCCACAGCGCCGTGACCGTTCCGTCCATGGCTAACGGCGCAGAGGCCGGAATGGCTTCCTGCCCGGGCAACTCGTAGGCGCGGAGGCTGTCAGTCGCTGCTTCTCCCGAGCCAGAGGCTACGATCTGCGTCCCCGCTCCGCAGCCAGTGTTGAGAGTGGCAAAGTCGCTGCCCCAGTCGCGCGTGCCAGAGACGGATTTCAGAGCACCATTGGTGAAGAACAGCACTTTGCGATCGATGCCGTCGATCAGCAATGCGACTCCATCGGCGCGGGGGACGAATGCGGCGGAGTAGAACGGCGGAAAATCGACACCGAGACTTGGCGTGACTACGCCGGTGAAATAGTTTCGCGCGGAATTGTAGAAGGCCTTGAGAGACGCTGGATTCGACGCGGCAGACGGCTGAACGATCATTCCCAGCATGATCGGCCAGGGATCGTCGCTCTCATGGCAGCGTACCGTCCACTCACCCGGAGGCTGAGAGCTGCCGCTACACACCATCCCCGCAACCCATGCCTCGAAGCCCATACCATCCGCGCTGGGGAGAATTCCGCCGCGAGGGTCCCGCGCCAGGGGCTTTGTCTGGCCGATTCCGATTTTCTTCCGCACCTGCCACCCGTCCTCAGCATGACCATAGATCACGACTCGCTCCGGCTCAATCACGACCAAGCCGCTTGCAGTCTCGAGAGCGGCCAGCACTTCATTGCTGGAGGTGAGGACAGCCTGTTTCCGAAGCGTGAGCCCACTTCCGGTCAGTGGTTGCTGGGCGGCGTCTGGTTCGACGTGCACCATCGTCACATGTGCTTCGTTGCCTTCTACCACTTCAGCAACCCACAAACGCTCACGCACATTTTCGCTGAGAGTTATACGGATGGTATTGGCGCTCTCTGCGCCGGAGGCGAGCACTCCATGGGCCTTCAAATTCTGCTCAAGCAGTCGCCGAATCGCAGGGATCCGTTCAGTGGGGACCGTGGAGAGGTTGCGAATCGTAAGCCGTGCCTGGCCCGGGCCGAGAATCTCCGCGATTTGCTCGGCAAGGCTCGCCGCGGGCTGATCCCACGGGCCGGGCGTGGGTGCGGCAGTTGCCGTCATCCGGATCAGTCCAATCAAAATCGCCCCAGCCAGCCAGAACCGCTTCATTCGCTTCATCTCAATTTCAACGCCGCGTTTGCGCGAATTATATCGTTCGACGCTGCTCGATTGTGCGCGTTGCCATTCGGGCTCGAAACCGTGAGCACACCGCTGGACGCGGAGCTGAGACTGATGTTTCCATCCATGGGCAAAGAGCGGAGGACGCGCCAGTGCCTGCCCGCGTCGGCGGTGACGACAAGGACGCCGTTGCGAACGCCGGCGGATGAGGTACTGATGAGAATCCATCCATGCGTATTGTCGCTGAAACTCATGGAATCAATCGACGGCGGCACGGCAGGATCGATCGGAGTGCGCGATAGGTCGACTGTAACGAGTTTCGACGATACACCGCGGTCGTTGGTGGTTTCGATTTCGAGAGAGGCAGGCTGATTCTCTACCGCATTGATGAGCGGAGCCCATCCATGGAGCCGATTAGTGAAGTGTGCGAGTTGAATGGGCTCGTCCTCGGATGCTCGCGGAGGCGTGATATCGCACCAGCGGCGGCCATTGATGGCGGTCCAATAGAGATGAGTGGATGAGGCCGCCCAGCCTGTGCCGGGAGCAACCAGGTTGAAGCCGGCGATGGGCGTGAATTTGCTGGACGATTGGGCAGCGGCTTGAGTGGCGGACGCGCTGAGTGCCATGATGACCGATAGAAGAACTGCGACTGGCGCGGGTTTCACGATTTTCCTCCTAGAAACAAGGTTGTACGTTCAACAAAAACAACTTCGTCATGGAGTTCTACGGGCTCCCACCCATCGGACAAAAAAAAGACGTCCCATGGATGGGGCACGGGGTTTCTGTTGGTGGGTTGGAGGTGGAATGATCGAACATTGTGGCTTCCCACCCGTGCGAAAGGAAAAATCGCAAGGATGGGGCACCCGCGTGTGTTCATGTGGCACCCGCCCTTGTTGTCGATATGAGCTTCGAGATAGCGCGGCTGCTATTCAAATCGGAACCGGCGCGGGTTGGTCTGCGAGGTGCAGGGGAACTTATGCGCGGGGAATGCGTAAAGTGCATCTGGACGCGATGAACGTGGAGGATGCGTGAAACTTGAGATTCAGGAGGTCTCGAAGCGATATCGCCGGGGCGTCCTTGCGCTGGACAGATTCAGTCTCGAATTGAAGCCTGGAGTGCTGGGCCTGCTGGGTCCGAATGGCGCGGGCAAGACCACGCTGATGAGCATTTTGGCAACGATTACCAAAACCAGCGAGGGGCACGTACTGTGGAATGGTGCCGATGTGGGGCGAGATCCGAATGTGCTGCGGTCGGTGCTGGGGTATCTGCCGCAGGATTTTGGCGTGTATCCGAATTTGAGCGCGGCTGAGTTTCTGCAATATCTTGCGGCGGTGAAGGGTCTGGATGCGGCAACGGGGGCGCGGCGCATCGACGAGCTGCTGGAGCTGGTGAATCTGAGCGAAGTGCGCAAGCGGCCGCTGGGAGGCTTCTCTGGCGGAATGAAGCAGAGGGTGGGGATTGCGCAGGCGCTGTTGAACGATCCGCAACTGCTGATTGTGGATGAGCCAACGGCGGGGCTCGATCCGGAAGAGCGGGTGCGGTTTCGTAATTTGCTTTCGGATCTTTCCGGCGAGCGCATCGTGATTCTTTCAACGCATATTGTTTCGGACGTGGAGGCAACGGCGACCGACATTGCGCTGATTGCGAAGGGCACACTGGTGGCGCACGCAACGCCGGAGGCGCTGCTGCAGCAAGTGGAAGGCAAGGTGTGGGAGTGGGTGGTTTCGAGCGCGGAACTGAATGCGGCGAAGCAGAAGTTTCTGATCAGCAGCACAACGCGGCGCAGCGACGGCGTGCATGTGCGGGTGCTGGGAGACGCGCCGCCGGCGGGAGCGAAGGCGGTTGCGCCGAATCTTGAGGACGCCTATCTCTACTGCTTGTCGCAGCATCGGGGAGAGCGCCCATGAGCAGCGGACGCGCGCTTTACCACATGGTGCGGGCAGACTTTCTGGAGCGCGTGCGGCGTTACAGCTTCCTGGTGACGATGGCGTTTTCAATCTACCTGGGCTATGCGGTTTATTCAGGGCAGATGACGCTGCAACTGGACAAGTATCGCGGCGTGGACAACTCGGCGTGGCTGGGGGCGGTGATCGGGCTGGTGGGTTCGTTTTATCTCTCGCTGGTGGGGTTTTACATCGTCAAGAATGCGATTCAGCGCGACCGGCAGACGCGAGTGGGGCAGATTCTGGCGACCACGCCGATCAGCAAGAGCTTCTACACAATCAGCAAGACGCTCAGCAATTTTGCGGTGCTCGGAGCAATGGTGCTGGTGCTGGGGCTTGCGGCGCTGGTAATTCAGATTTTTCATCGCGGCGATGCGCAGATCGATCTGCTTGCGCTGGAGGCTCCGGTGCTGGTGTTCGGGCTGAGCGCGTTGGCGGTGACGGCGGCGCTGGCCGTTTTGTTTGAGAGCCTGCCGGTGCTGCGCGGAGGGGTGGGGAACATTCTCTACTTCTTTCTCTGGATAGCACTGATTGCGTTTGGCGCGAGCACTATAGACCAGAAAACAGCGCACCACGTGATATCGCCGTACAACGATTACACGGGGCTGCTCTCGGTGATGAGCCAGATGCAGAACCAGGTGAACGCGCTCGATCCAAACTACAACGGCGGCGCGGAATTCAGCTTCGGGAATTTGCACCCGGCGACGAAGACATTTTTGTGGATGGGGCTCGTATGGACGCCTGCGCTGCTGCTGAGCCGGGGGATGGTGCTGGCGCTGGCCGCGGCGCTTGCGCTGCTGGCCGCGCTGTTCTTTGACCGCTTCGATCCGGCGCGGGCGGGGTGGTTCGCGCAGAAGAAACCGAAGGCGGCGCACGGGAGCGAGGCGCAGGCGCTGCTTCAAGAGAAGTTTGCTGTAGGGAGCCTGGTGAATGGAGCGCGGCCGCAGGCGTCGGCTGCGCATCTTGCGCCGCTGGTGCGAACCGAAGTGCGAACGCGATTCTTTGCGCTGGTGGCGGCGGAGTTGAAGCTGCTGCTGCGAGGACATGCGTGGTGGTGGTATGCGGGCGCGGCGGGAGCGTTCCTGGGGTGCCTGTTTTCGCCGCTGGAGTCGGCTCGTTCGGGAGTGATTGTGTTTGCGTGGCTGTGGCCGATGCTGATCTGGTCGCAACTGGGCACGAGGGAGGAGCTCTTCTCGACCGGGTCGCTCATCTTCTCGGCGCCGCATGCGGTTCCGCGACAACTGCTGGCGACGTATGCGGCGGGGGTGCTGGTGGCCGCGATTACTGGCGGCGGCCTTGCCATTCATCTGCTGGTGGCGCGCGACTTTGCGGGAGTG
>Ga0302197_10001343_pt1 | contig 24080 bp, 19 predicted proteins | sample II_Bog_N2_1_FD_193526 | JGI IMG/M metagenome (GOLD analysis project Ga0302197, IMG submission 193526) | Peat permafrost microbial communities from Stordalen Mire near Abisko, Sweden - II_Bog_N2_1 | ecosystem: Environmental > Terrestrial > Soil > Wetlands > Peat | place: Sweden: Abisko...
GATATTTGTAGTATCATGTGCCGCCTTATATGGTGGATATAAAAAGGAGGGTAAAAAGCTTTCTTTTGAGTATCGATATAAAAATATACTTGTAGCACCGTTGTTTTTAGTGCATTTGGTGGTGAAGAGATTTAAGATAAAATATTAAGCTTGTAATAGACCCTAAACCTTAAATAATGTGGCTTTTACCTTACGATAATTTTACGATACTCACCCAATATAGTTCTGAAGAAGTTTATCAGATCATAAATTCTGCGATCTACGTATCTGATGGATATAAGTATCAAGGATACGATACATTTGCTACTAAATACTTTATAGGTAATATCAATAAATCTTCTTTTCAGCTTAATCAGAATGTTATAATAAGTCCCAAAAATATTGTACCAGATATAAAAGGCGAAATTGATGCTATACCTAATGGTACGAAAATAAATATTAAAATCACATCAGCGCGTGCATCGATTTTACTATGTATTTTATTAATTTTCTTGACTATCGCAGGTATTGAGGTGTGGCACAAGTCTACCTCACAGCGTTATCTGCCATTTATTATGGAATTATTTGGATACCTTATTATATTACTTCCATTCAAAGTCGCTTCAAGACAAATAAAAGCTACTTTTTTAGATTTACTGAACGTAGATGTATCTTAACTAATCCAATATCAAATTATTAACCTTCTCAGTAAGCTCTTCCAGACCAAAAGGTTTTGCTATCACATCATCACATCCCCAGGCAGATAGGTCGTCGTCTTTATTAACATAAGCCGAACAAATAATAACGGGGATATGCCCAAGTTTAGGGTGGGTTTTTAACTGTAGGCAAATTTCATAACCGTTTCGGCCGGTTAAATGGTAATCGAGTATGATTAGGTCCGGCTGGTAATCAAGTGTTAGATTTATCAAATCGTTACTATCCAGGGCTACCTTAACTTCATATTCCTGGTATGATAACGCTTCCTGCATTATGTCCAAAATATCCTGGTTATCATCAAGTAACAAGATTCTCTTCTGCATAAATTATTAGGTATGGTATAGCTTATTAACGGATAATTATAAACGTGATTGTGTGGTTTATCACTTACAACAATACTTTACAATAAAATGGTAAACGGAGTACATACAAAAAGAGGGTGCCGTTTCCAACACCCTCTTTTTGCTGTTAAAAATTATGCTTTATGCAGGTGGCGTTTAACACCGTCGCGTTTTGCTTCGCGTATATCTTTCTTTAGGTCTTTTTTGTCAGCTTTCGCATCAGCCTGTGCAGCTTGTGCGCCTGTAATATTACCGGCTTTAACATCTGCCTGTTCTGTAGCTTTAGCTGTTTTTAAATCAGTCTTAGCTACTTCAATCTTCTTTACGTCGGCTTTCTTAACTTCTTTGGTAGCTAATTTTACAGGATGAGCAACACCTTCGCTTTTTAAGGTTTTAGCATCTGTTTTAATGTCAGCCTTGTCGGTTTTTGCAGCAGCAAGATCAGTTTGGGCAGCTGTTAAATTGCCTTTTTTAATTTCTGCTTTAGCTTCTGCCTTTTTGTTGTCGTAGGCGCGAACATCTTTACGCAGATCTTTCATCTGTGCTTTTTCTGTTGGGGTAGTAGTTGTAGCCGGTGTAGTAGTGGCTGGTGTGGTGGTTTGTGCAAAGGCAGCTGCCGAAAACATTGCGGCAAAGGCTAATAATCCTAGTTTTTTCATTTTTTGTTTTTTTATAATGATTGATAATTCATTACTCTAACAGACTGTATATTTAATATATGGTTTAATATATTAAAAAATATTTTTTGCATTAAACTATCGTATAATATATATGTCATAGGTTGTATTAACTTAAAATACACTTATGCATAACTTATTTTACAAAAGCCTTCTTGTTTTATTATTTTTAGGGATTAGCTTCAATAGCTATTGCCAGAAAGTTACCGATTCGACCACTACAGATACAGCTAAAGCTACATTAAGCAAAAAGTCTTCATTTAAAGTAGGTGCCAACTATCAAAATAATAATGTTTTTATGGGCCGAACCGGCCTTACTACTACCCCTCTTATAAGTCCGGATATTAAATACACTTTTAAACCGGGAATATATATATCGGGTGGTATGGATATCTTGCCTGATAATAAGGAAAATAAACTGGATGGCGGTAATTTGACAGCTGGTTATGATTTTGATATTACCGATAATTTTTCCGGCGGTATATCTTACAGCAAAATGTTCTATAACTCAAACAGTACTTTAATAGGGTCATCAATTACCAATACATTAAGTGCCGATTTTGATTACGAAATAGGGGATATAATTACACCAAGCGTAAGTGCCAATTATAGTTTAAATAGTGGGGCAAATGCTGATATTTTTGTAAATGCAGGTATCTCACACGATTTTATTTTGATTAAGCCATTTGCAAATAATGATGACATTATTATTTCTCCAACTGTAGCAACTAACCTGGGCACGCAAAATTTTTATGATGCTTATATCAAGAAAAAGGTATTCAAAAGCAAAAAGGTGGGTGCGGCAGTAGCAACCTTTGAAGCTAACTTAAGCAAATTTGAAACCTTGGATTACGAATTTTCAGTGCCGTTAGAATATAAAATAGGCCACTTAATTTTTGAATTTATACCTACCTATGCTATTGTACAAAACGGATTTAAATCCGCAGCGGTAGCTAAAGCAGTGGGATTATCGAATAACACTTCTGTATTTTATTTTGAAACAGGATTATCTCTGAAATTTTAGAATACTATCAAACAGTTATACCTTGATTAAAAATCATGGTATAACTGCCTGAAGGACGCTCTGATACCAAAAGTAACCAATTTTGTGTTTTGAGTTCCCTGGCTATTCTCTTGTTTGCGGTATAACCCGCCTAATTCAAACCGAAGATTATATTTAGGGTTGATCAAATAAGCAATAGTACCTTCGCCATAATACAAGTGGGTAGCTAAACCCTGCCCGGTGGTGCTGCCTTCAACTGTACCCGGGTCAAAAGCAAGCATCACATTCTGCCCATAATTAACCGAGGTATTTGGATCAAGCCCGAACGATGCATAATTTACCTGTCCCTGGAAACTAAAACGGCCTATTGAATAATCTAATATGGCTATAGCTTCTTTAAAATTAGCACCAAGCGGGTCGCCAAGTGGTTCGCTGTAATCAGTATAATTAGTAATTACCTGCGGCGATGAATAGGTGTACGGCTTTACTGTATTATATTCAAATAAGTAATTAAAGTTGGTCACATTAAAAAGATCAGCTCCGCGGATACCCACCTGGTAACCACCAGTGTTTTTAGGAGCAAGGCTTTGATTTAACCTATCTAACAGCAATTGCGCGTAAATGGCTGTTTTATTAAGAATTTTATACTTGCCGGTAAATCCGGTTAGTATATTATCTGGGTATGGTGTTTTAGGGCCTAAAGCGGCTGCAAATACCAGCGGATTAACATAATTAGCATCAAACCCGTGCGAATTACCGTTGTCATCAGTTTCGGCCGCGATCATCGCATTAAAATATCCTAATGAAAGTCGGTTAGTTACGTTCCAATCCAAATAATGAAATCCAGCCCACTTACGCCGGTTGTTACCAAAAGTATCATACTGAGGTACCTTTAAATCTTCAAGATTTGCAAACATCACCATATACTGCACACGACCTAAATTGGCCGTTACCCTTAATAGTGGATAATTGGCAGCATAATCTGATAATAATAACGATCTGTAACCATCGCCAATAAAAGTTTTATCCTCGCCCAGGGTAATATTAAGCTGTTTTATTGGCGTGTAAGATAAAATAGCAGTAACGTAAGACCAATCATCTTCGGTTGTGGTGGTATATTCCCTGTTATAAGATTCGCCTGGTATAAACCCGGTTTTTAGTACAACTGCCTGATAATAGTTTGCAAATCGCGCTTGATCCTCATAACCACTACTATAAAAAGAAAATTTGTTGCCAATTGTTCCCCCAAGTTGGTAACCACGTGTATTAAGATAGGTGGTAGTGTTATTCGCGAAATCTCTTCCTATCTGCAAATCAGCTATATAATCTGCATAAAAAGTATATTCACTGGTTCGCTCATCAAAAACATGTTCGTTAAATATCTTACGCAAAAAATAGTTCTTACGGCTGCTGTCAACCCCAATGCTGGTTATCGCGTTATATTTTGGAGCGATGATGCTATCTATAAGGTATGGCTTTAGCGAAGTGTGAAACGAACTGTTAACACTGTAAACGTCGGCATTGAATTTTTGATAGAACTCATAGGAATATGGCGCGTATACCGATTGTGAACGGCTTACCTGTGTTAAGATAATTATAACACCCAGGAGCAATAATATTTTTTTTATACGTAAGGGGTAAACTTTTATCATGCTCAATAAAGTAAGGGTTATTTTTTATAATCTAAAAACCAAAGATAATAAAATATAAAAGTGGGCATTAAATTCTTAAGATGTATTATTATTAAGCTTTAATAATAATCAATATAGTGTTGAGAGATAAATTAATTGAAGCCTGAAAAAAATTATCATATTCGCACTTTATGCAAATTGAAAAGTTAATTTCTGTTAAATTGTGGCATTGTAATACCGTTTTCTTTAAAATAACCTATAAAAATTCTGATATTTACCCCTGCTTTTAAAATCCTTATACATGCAATACAAAAAAATTAATAATTTATTAGGCTGGTTATGTTTTATAATAGCCTTGATTACTTATTACAAGACGCTGGAGCCCTCAGTAAGCTTTTGGGACTGCGGCGAGTTTATTTCCTGCGCATACCGTTTGCAGGTTGCACACCAGCCGGGTTACCCGGTGTTTGCCATGCTTGGTAAAGCATTTTCCTTATTATCAATGGGGAATAATACCAAGGTGCCTTTTTGGACTAATATGGGTTCAGCATTCGCCAGTGCCGGAACGATTATGTTATTGTTTTGGACGATAACCGCATTGGCGAAAAAACTACTTGCTTATAAGGAAAGCGAAGATGCTGATCAATCCAAGTTCTACATGATTATGGGAGCTGGTTTAGTGGGTGCCCTAGCATTCGCTTATACCGATACCTTTTGGTTCTCTGCTGTTGAAACCATCGTATTCGCATGGTCATCATTCTGTACAGCGTTAGTGTTCTGGGCCATTTTAAAATGGGATGCCCATGCTGATGAGCGGGGTGCCGACAAATGGATTATATTTATCGCCTATGTAATAGGTTTATCAATAGGTATACACTTACTTAACTTGTTAACAATACCTGCGTTAGCATTGGTTTATTACCTGCGCAGGACTCAAAAAATCAACCTAAAAAGCAGTCTTTTAGCCATTTTAGCGGGTATAATTATATTAGTATTTATTCAATATGGCATCAGGAATTACACTGTTGTTGGTGCAGCTTATTTTGACCTGTTCTTTGTAAATACATTAGGCTTCGGTTTCGGAAGCGGCGCGGCAGTATTCCTTATACTGTTAATAGCCGTATTGGTAGCCGGTATATATTATAGCATTAAATACAAAAAGCCAATGCTAAACCTGGCGTTTTTATGCTGCACATTTATTTATTTAGGTTACAGTTCATTTGCCTATATCCCGATAAGGGCAACGGCTAATACCAATTTGGATAATGCGCACCCGGATAACGCGTTTACATTAAACAGTTATTTAAACCGCGAGCAATACGGTGAAACGCCGTTATTATACGGGCCTTATTTTGATGCTAAACCGATCGATCAGACCGAAGGTGCAAACATCTACCGTAAGGGAAAAACAAAATATGAGGTAGCCGGTAAAAAATTAAATACTGTTTATGATCATACAACTATTTTGCCACGTATGTATAGCAGCGAGGGCCAGGACCCGCAGTTCTATAAAGAATGGTTAAGAATACCTGACGGACAAGCACCTACGTTTACTGATAATATCAAGTTCATGTTCAGCTGGCAAATATACCAGATGTACTGGCGATACTTTTTATGGAATTTTGCAGGACGATATAATGATGCCGACGGACAAGCAAATATGACGGCAGTTGACGGCAACTGGACTACCGGTATATTTGATGGCGGCAGGCATTTGCCAAAATCTATTGTGGGAGGAGATACAAGGGATCCGTTAGCAGGTGTTACTTATACACCATTGTTCGCTTTGCCTTTAATCATCGGTTTATTTGGTTTAATATTCCATTTTAATCGCCGTAAGGAAGATGCACTTGTTGTTACCTTACTGTGGTTTTTTACCGGGATTGCAATTGTATTATACGTTAACCAGCCATCAATACAACCACGTGAGCGTGATTATAGCTATGTAGGCTCGTTTTATGCCTTTTCTATTTGGATAGGGTTGGGGGTGATTTGTATAGCTGAATTAATACGTAAATTCATGAGTGCTAAAACTGCAGCTTTCACAGCCACAGCCGTTTGTTTATTAGCAGGGCCTGTTGTATTAGCTAAGGAAGAATGGAAAGATCATGACCGTTCGACCAAATTGACGCCGCATGATATGGCCTATAACTATTTAATATCATGCCCTCCAAATGCTATCCTGTTTACTTATGGCGATAATGATACTTATTCATTATGGTATGATCAGGAAGTGGAAGGTATAAGGCCGGATGTGCGTATTGTTAACCTGAGTTTGTTCTCTGCCGATTGGAATATTAAACAGATGACCCGTAAAATGAATGATGCTGATGCATTACCTATTACCATGCCTTTTGAAAAGTATGAGGATGGGGTGCGTGATTATATTCCTTTTGATGATAGAAAAATACCGGGTTTCACCGAATTGAGCGATGTGTTTGATTTTATAACATCAGACAATGCGCAAGCTATGGTTCAATACCAAAATGGTGATAACGCGAACTATTTGCCGACTAAAAATTTCAAAATCACTATTAATAAAGATGAAGTTATAAAGAATGGCGTAGTACCTGATAGCGACAGAAGCAAATTAACCGATACCATGAAGTTTAAATATACTTCTAACTACGTGATGAAGGATAATTTGGCCATGTTTGATGTGTTGGCTCACAACCATTGGAAACGTCCTATATGCTTCACTGTAACTGTTGGCCCTGAAAACCTTATGGGTTTACAGCCATATTTATACAGGGAAGGTTTTGTGTTCCACCTGATTCCATTTACTCCTGATACTGCTAATAAAGATCAGATGGGTAAAACGAATACCATGGTAATGTACAACAACGTAATGACCAAGTTTAAATGGGGTAATTTTAAAACAGCAAAGTATTTGGATCATGAATCGACCAATATGTTTTATCCTGTTTTGTTAGAAACATTCCTTGATTTGACTAACGATCTGATCGCTCAAAAGCGCCCTGAACTGGCCGTAAAAGTTTTACAAAAATGCGATGAAGTATTGCCCGATATTAACCCATATATTGATGTTAATGTGCGCAAACTATATTTAGCTGAAGCCAGTTTCAAATTAAACGATGTGGTACAAGGCGATAAGTTTGCCAATGATATTGACGATTATCTTACCGATCAGTTAGATTATAACTATTACCTGCTGCAAAATAACAGTGAAGATTTAGACCCTCGCACTGTTAATATCGGAGTGCAATTAATTGGTGCTTTAAGTGAATTTACAAAAGACGCCCATCAAACGGCGCTATATAATAAGTTGAACGCGCAGTATAAAGATTACCAGACCAAGTTTGGTAATGTTTTAAGCAGACAACAATAAAATTAAATAAAATAAAATGCTACCAAAAGAGGCCAATCAAATTGATTGGCCTCTCTTATTTTAGGGATGTTGTTAAAGCATAAATTATCCAATTGGCAAACTAAAGCTAAATGTTGAGCCTTTATTTTCTTCGCTGATTGCCCATATTTTACCCTTGTGACGTTGTATAATTTCACTTGCAAGGTATAAACCAATTCCAAAACCCGTGATGTTTTTAATCTCATCGTTATCAACCCTGTAAAAGCGTTGAAATAGTTTTTCCTGATCCTTGGGTTTAATTCCAATACCCTTATCAGAAACGGAAACCTGTATTTCCTTTTCGCAGGTTTTAATAATTATGTTAATTGTACTATTCTTTGGCGAATACTTTATGGCATTACTCAAAAAGTTATTGATCACTTGTCCAATTCTTTCTCTGTCAGCATGAACCATAACTACACCATCTGCATTAAAAACAATTCGATGGCTGTTGTTAATTAGTTGAGTTTCGGCAATGATTTCTACAAGTAATTTGTTAATATCAAAATCCTGCAGCTTAATTTGCAATTTTCCTGACTCCAGCCGAGAAAGGTCAAGAAAGCCATATATCAGGTTTGCCATTTTATTTACCTGGTTCCCTGCTTTGCTAAGTGCATTGGTAACAAACTCATCATTATTGTTATTTAGTTTTTTTGCGAGCAGTTGAATATATGCTTTAAGAGAGGTGAGTGGGGTTTTTAATTCATGACTTGCCATTGCAATAAAGTCGTTCTTTCTAATCTCATCACGTTTGATTTCGGTTATATCCAGTACAGTACCCAGCATGGTTTCAGGCTTATTATTCTCATCAAAAATAATTGTTCCTTGTGTTCTTATCCAATGTTGCGATTTATCAGGCCATATTATTTTCACCTCGTACAAATATTCACCTAAAATTAATGCTTGCTGATAGGATGGCCAAATAATCTTTTTTAAATCATCTTCCGCTATCTGGCTGCGCAATATATCAGTTGTGAGTGGTGTACCCGGGGATAACCCAAATATTTCAGCCATTCCAGCAGAATATGAAAAAGTGTTATTAATAAGGCTTACATCCCAAGTTGCTAAGCTGGTTGCTTCAAGAGCAAGGTTTAAGCGTTTTTCATTTTCCAGAGCCGTTTCCTTGGCTTTTACTTCTGCGGTGATATCTACAACAGTATTTAAAATATAAGTTATTTTTCCATTAGCATCTTTTATCGGTACGTTACTGCACGACCAATGATGCTCTTCGTAACATTTGCTGTCGGAATTAAAAATGTCATATCTATAACGTGGGATATCTATCTTTTCCCCGGTATTAACCACGCGGATAAATACATTGTGTGCTTTGATTTGCTCATCTATATTGCCATTATCAGGAAATACTTCGCTAAAGCCCCGGCCTAATATAGTATCGCGTGTGGTATCAGTAAATTCTAAATAACTATCACTGGCAGCAAGTATGGTAAAACGTGGCGCATCAGCCTTAATTAACAATGAGCCTGGTGATTTTTCAAATACGATTTGAAAAATATCTTTAGGTAAAATATGCTGCGATTCAGCGCTCATTTTATGTTGGTGTAGGTATTCTGTAAGTTACAAAATCTATATTACACTATTTGCGTAATGAAATTAATATTGTGAATCATTTTATAAAAAAATGCGCCCAATATTTGAAGCGCATTTTTCATAACGTTTTGTTTGTGTAATAAAGTTAGTTGTGGGTGATTTTTGTATCTGCCCTTTCTATGCTCGGCTTTTCCATTTTTTTATTTTGTAATGCCAATGCAATTGCATCGTCGCGCAACTCTTTAATATGTTCATGGGTGGCATTAAGTTCCTTTAAATGGCGGTTTAGTATGTTTACTATACGTTCATCCTTCCATATAAGTTCTTTATCATCCAATGCATTCCGATATGCTGTATTAGCCACATCTTCTCCATATTCACAATCAGATAGTATCGAAACAGTATCTTTTTTAGAGAATTTGGCTTTAACATCAATCCATGTATGATAGAATTTACCGGCCAGCGTAGTTCCGCTTGCCGGGTCTCCGCCTAAAACATGCAAATGTTCAATTAAATCACCTTTATATTTTTTGCTGTCTTCTATGTAATCCGCGAATAGTTTTTTTAGCTTTTGCTCCTCAGTTCCCTCAATTGCTTTTTGATAACCAGTTACACGATCATTATTTATTTTTATCAGATCATTTAATGCCGATATCTGATGTTCAACATGTTGCAAAATTCCCATAGTTGTATTGTTTAGTCATATTCATAACATTACACTGTGATCAATTGTTTTGACAATTAGGGGTATTGAAAGGGCAGTTGTTATTGAACTTGCATAAGAACTACAATGTAAAAAACATGGCAACGGCCGCCGCACCCATGGCAACAAACGTAAACCATATTAAACTATTTGATAATAGACCGCTTTTGTATTCACCCATGATCTTTTCATTACTGCCAATCTTCGCGATCAAAAACAGCAACGGCACGGCCGCGACACCGTTTAATACCGCGGCATATACCAATGCTTTAACAGGGTCTATCCCCACAAAGTTTATCATTAATCCTATAAGGGTGGCAATGGTGATAACTCCATAAAAGCCATGTGCTTGTTTTAATTTAAAATTTAAGCTGGCATTCCAGTTAACTGCCTCAGAAACAGCATAAGCTGCTGAACCTGAAAGTACTGGTACTGCCAGCAAACCTAAACCGATTATGCCAATAGAAAAAATTAGCTTTGATAAGAAACCCGAATTTGGGAATGAATGCACTAAAGGTTCTAAAGCTTTAGCGGCATCTGCAGCAGTATTTATATTATGCACGCCGCTGTTATGTAAAACGGTTCCTGCAACTACCAATATACACCAGGTAGTAACCTCCGATATGATCATGCCGGCATTATTATCAAACCTCATGCGTTTTATGCGTTGCCAACTCATAACAGGTTTCCCTGTTATCATTCTGTCTTCTTCTTTTGCTTCTTCAACCTCCTGAGACGCTTCCCAAAAAAACATATATGGAGAAATTGTAGTACCTAAAACACCGGTAATAATAAAAAGAAATGCAAAACTGAATTCGAAATGAGGGGTAACCGTTGCTTTTAATACGGTTAGCCATGGTTGATGTACAATGAATACTGTAATAGGGTAGGCTAGCAAAGCCAGTGCAAGCCATTTTAATATTTTAGAATAAACTTTATAATTGGTAAAAATTTCCAGGATTAATATTGTCGCCGTGAAAAACAAAGTGAGGATGACAAATGGGATCGCAGGTATTAACAATTGCGCGGCAGACGCCATAGCGCCAATATCAGCACCTATATTTATGGTGTTCGCAAGTACTACCAGGCCAACTACGGCATATAATACTTTACGGCTATAATGTTGTTTAACAACCGCGGCTATTCCTTTGCCGGTGACTAAGCCAATACGTGCGCAAGCCTCTTGTACTGCGGTCATAAATGGTAGCATGTACAAGGCTGTCCATAGTTGCCCGTAACCAAATTGGGCACCAGTTTGCGAGTAGGTGGCAATACCCGATGGATCATCATCGGCAGCGCCGGTAGTTAAGCCCGGGCCTAACAGGGTAAGAAATTTCCAGAATTTTTTGCGGGGATATTTTTGTGTAGATTTTGCAGGCATTTTTTGGGGGTAAAATGTATAATGTTCTTTAATAAATATACAGTTTATGCGCCTAAATGTTTAAGTTAAAAGTTGTAAGCTTTTATGTATAATTATATGGTTAAAGGCTATAGGTATTTGGTTAAATCCTCAATCTTTTTTAACAGATCATTCATTTCAAAAGGCTTAGCTAAAAAATCATCAGCGCCTGCTTCCATAGCCGATTCCTTTATATCCCGACTGGCCGATACCATAATAACCGGGATGTTTTTTGTAAGCGGTTCTTGCTTTAATTTTTTGCATATATCCCTACCGTCTTCGCCAGACATCCATATATCTAATAATAAAAGATCGGGAAGATTCTCTTTCATATCCAAAACCGTGCTGCCATCAACCGTTGATGTTACTTCATAGCCTTCAAATTCCAGCAGCATCTCAATGGCGTCAACTATCCCGGGATCATCATCGGCAATCATTATTTTTTTTTGCTTTAAGTTCATGGTTTCGGCTAATAAGTTAAATTAATTATTAATATAAATCAGCGTGCTTATTTATATTAATCATAGGCTGGTAATGCGAAGCAAAAAGTAGACCCTTTTCCTTCGATGCTGTTTACCCACATTCTGCCACCTTCACGTTTAATAATTTCTGATGAAATGTATAATCCCAATCCCAACCCGGGGAAGGTATGCTGCTTATTTCCACTTACACGATAAAACTGTTCAAATACTTTGTCGGTTTTATCATGTGGGATCCCAATTCCAGAATCCTGCACACAAACAATAATTTCCTTATGTTCTAATTTAGTACTAATAATAATTTCATCTGAATGTGGCGAGTATTTTATGGCATTGGTGATTAAATTAGTAACCACTTGCCCAATTCTGTCTTTGTCCGAGTAAATTTGGCCTGCTTCAGAAAAGTCTTCAATTAGCTTGTGTTTCTTAGTGGTATGCTGTAAATCCTCAATACACTCTTTAATAGCCTGGTTAAAATCAAACCATGTTTTATTAAATTGCAATCTGCCCGAGTTTATCTTGGTAACATCAAGCAAATCGCCTATCAAATTGGTGAGGCGGTTTACCTGTGCATCCATCCTTAAAACCATATTGGCTTTTTTAGTTTCACCCTCCTTGGTTAACATAGCTCCCAATACCTGCGCATAAGCCTTTATACTGGTTACAGGTGTTTTTAACTCATGGCTGGCAATGCCTAAAAAATCATCTTTTTGGCGTTGCAATTGTTTTTGGTCATCAATATCGGTATTGGTGCCAAACCATTTCACAATTTCGCCATCACTATAAAATGGCAATGCACGCGTTAAATGCCACTTATAAATACCATTTTTATCAAGTAATCTAAATTCACACTGATAAGGGTTGCCGGTTTTTAAACAGTGTGACCAAACTTTAATACAAGATGCAAAATCGTCAGGGTGTACAAGCTGTTGCCACATCGGCCCGATAATTTTTTCAGTAGGTAAGCCAAAATATTCAATGGTACGCTCGTTTACATAATCAATTTCACCATCGGTTTTGGCAGTCCATAACTGTACCGGCATAAATCCGGTTACAAATTCAAATTGTTTTATTTGATTGTTAAGGTCTTCATTTGTTTGTTTAATCTGCTGATCGGATAGCACTTTCTCCGTAACATCTGTACATGCGCCTATGTAGCCTGCAAAAGTACCATCTTGTTTATATTGAGGGTTGCCGGTTGCTGTGCACCATCGTGTTTCGCCATCTTTACGTTTAATCCTAAAGTCTACGCTATAACTTTTATGGGCTGTTAGGTCGCTTATAAATTGATCCCCCGCGCGCTGCCTGTCTTCTGGTAAAATTGCCATTGTCCAGCCCTGCTCCATACTTTCTTCAAAGCTTAAGCCAGTCCAATCTATCCATGTTTGATTTACATAGGTAATATTCGCTTTGTCGTCCGACATCCAAAGCGCGGTAGGGCTTTCTTTGGTGATGTTTTTTAGCAAATGCTCACTTTCAGCAAGCGCTTTTCTGTCGGCAATTTCACGTCTTAAATCGCGGGCTATACTTGCCCTGCCTTGTGGCTTACCGCTTATAGCATCATAAACCAGCATGCTTGTAGCAGAAACAGGAATTGGCTCCCCTGTTTCAAAGTGGCGATAGTTGATAAGTCCCGACCACCTGCCTTTTTCCGTCAATTCCTTATTAACCTCATTTTGGAGCCTATCAACCTCATAGGGCATTATATACTCGCTATTATGCTTGAAAATAGATGCTGAAGTAATTCCCAACATTTTCATTCCCGCGGCATTAACATAGCTTACATTGCCATCAAGATCGGATAAGCTTATAAAATCAGAACTATGGTCAATCAGCGAAAGTAATTTAGATTGCTCATTACGGGCTTGTTTTTCAGGCCGGAGGTCTCTGGCTGATGATGCCCGGCCAATTGATAGCCCTGTTTCAGGATCATCTATTCTAAAAACGTTCAAATAAACAGGTATAGGTTCACCTGTTTTAAAATGCCGGTAATTTATTTCGCCCGACCATCGTCCTGTTTCTATAACTGCAGGAAGCGTTTGTTCATAAAGTGTTTTGGCATCTGTTGGCATGTAATAATCAGCAGGTGATTTTGAGGCCTGATCCGGGCTATCGAACCCAAATAACTCGTACCCTGCTTTATTTAAATAAGTTACTTTGGAGTCTAAATCCGCAATGCCAATAACATCAGTACTGTTTTCAACAAGGGCTATTAGTTTTTGCTGTTCCTCGCGCGATTCTACATCTTTAGTAATATCAAGCGTTGTACCCGCAAAACGGTAACATACACCATCATCGTTAAAATAAGCTTTCCCTTTACACTTTACCCAACGTGTTTTTTTAGTTACTGCATCAATAGTTCTAAATATGTCATCGTAATTACCACCTGTTTTTGGGTCGGTAGCTAATCTTATAGAAGCAATTATACGTTCGGCATCGTCAGGGTGTACATGGTCACGCGCATTGTGTATAGTTATTTGTGCCCCTTTAGGAAAACCATACAGCTCCCTGCTGCGATCATTCCAAGCAATAGTGCCTTTTATGCGGTCAATGTCCCACGTGCCTATTTCTGCAGAATCAATAGCAAATTGCGTGCGTTGTTCAGACTCGGTTAATTTTTGGCGGGTTGTTACCAGCTCTGTTACATCTGTAGCCGTATTAAGCACGCCCCAAACATTACCTTTTTTATCTTTTAGTGGCTTGTATATAAAATTAAAATAGAATATCCGCATTTTGCCATTAATCAGCAGATCCACGCGGTCTTCTGTGGCTTCGTAAGCGATACCGCTGGTATAAACGTCATCAAGTAATTGAAAAAAAGGTTGGCCCTCTAATTCCGGCAATGCCTGGCGGAATGTTTTGCCAATGATGGATTCATCTTTCCTCCAAACGTTTAAAATGGCCTTATTAGCTAACTGAATAACCATTTCGCGCCCGATATATAATCCAACAGGTGCAGGAGATTCTTCAATCAGCATCCTGAAAATATTTTCATTTTCCTGGTACGATATGTTGGGATCGTTAGTCATTTTAAAGGCAGAAAGATCAAATATAATTTTTTAACAGTTAAGCAAGTAATAGGTTTAAATGTAACAAGTAATGAATATACCATTACACTGTTTGATAATTAATACCTATGATTATTTTTTTGTTAATAAAGCTATTTTAATACCTAACCCAATTAATATAAACCCGGTTATTTTTTCCTGTATTAACCACACTTTCGGATTCTGTTTAAAGAAATCCTTTGTTTTTCCTAAAATGCAGGCGACAATAATTAGCAAAAGCGACCCTTGTACGTCAAACCAAGCACCTAAGGTAAACAACTGAACCTTAAAATATGGCGAGGCTACATCAATAAATTGCGGTAAAAATGATAGAAAAAATATTGCTACTTTAGGATTAAGGGCATTGGTAACTATTCCCTGCTTAAATAATTTCCAGTAATTGGTTTTGAAGGGTTTTTCGCTTTTTGTGTCGACATTTGGTTTGGTGATGATTGATTTTATGCCCAAATATATCAGGTAGCCGGCACCAGCAAATTTAATAAATTCAAAAGCGTAAGCTGATTTCGCGATGATAATGGATATACCCAATACGGCTGCTAAAATATGTACAAAACAGCCAACAGATATACCCAGTGCGGAAACTATTCCGGCCGTTGTACCTTGTGATATACTTTTGGATGCTACATATAGCATATCATTACCCGGCGTTAGGTTAAGCAATAACGACGCTATGAAAAATAAGTAAAGGTGCTGGAATGTGAACATGCTTTTATCTTTAAATTATTAAGCTGTAATTTAAGTAATTTTATAAAAAATTTATACAACCATTTAGTATCTAAATATGTCATCAGCCGATAACGGAAATGTGTCTTTAAACATCAGCGATAATGGTATTGCTACCATTAGTTTTTATCATCCTGCACAAAACTCATTGCCATCAGCACTTTTGGATGAGCTTACCGCGAAAATTGAAAGCGCTGGCAACGATTCGCAAACACGCGTTATTTTATTGAAAAGCGAAGGCGATCGTACGTTCTGCGCAGGGGCAAGTTTTGATGAGTTGTTGCAGATAAAGGATAAAGAGACAGGTGCCCAGTTTTTCTCAGGCTTCGCGAGGGTTATAAATGCCTGCCGTAAATCACCCAAAATTGTTATTGCCCGGGTGCAGGGTAAATCTGTAGGTGGTGGGGTGGGGCTTGCTGCTGGGGCGGATTATTGCCTGGCAACTGAAGCTGCATCCATAAAATTGAGTGAATTGGCTATTGGTATCGGTCCGTTTGTAATATCTCCCGCGGTTACCCGTAAAATTGGCTTACCGGCATTTTCTCAGCTTACTATCCGCGCAAGCGATTTCCAAACAGCACAATGGGCTAAAGAAAAAGGTTTATTTAACGAGGTTTATGCTGATATAGCAAGCCTTGATGAAGCGGTTAACGCACTTGCAGTGAAATTGGCATCCTATCACCCGGAAGCATTAGCCGGCTTAAAGCAAATTTTATGGGAAGGCACCGAAAACTGGGATGAGCTATTAAAACAACGGGCTGCTATAAGCGGGGAATTGGTATTATCTGAATTTACACAGAAGGCTTTACATGGCTTTTTGAGCGGTAAACGCTAATAAAGCAACTAAATACTTATCACAAATGATTTATTGGGTACTGGGGATCATACTAATTATTGGGCTAATTGTGTCGTTGGCGATTTATAAAAGACGACTCGAAACAAAAAAGAAAATTGCCGCGATAAAAGAAAAGTGGGGTAAGCCTTATTATAACGACGTGAATTTTAATTTGGCGAGCTTATACCTGGACTCAGATGCCGAAAATAATAAAATTACTGGCGATACGGCGAATGACCTCGATCTTGATAATATTTTCGCTTATATCGACCGGACAAATTCAAAACCAGGGCAACAATATCTATATAAAAAATTACACTACCCGGAGCTGGATATTGATGTGCTTAAACAGTTAGATAAGGATGTGCTAACTTTAGCTAAAGATCGCGGCAAGCAGGAAAGAATTGAGTTGGAGCTATCAAAACTCAATACAAAAAATGCCTGCTACCTGCCGGAGTTGTTTGTGAAGGAGCAGCAGGCTTTGTTTACCCCATTGCAAACATCATATATTCAAATTTCGTGGATAGTGATGACATGCTTAATTGTGATGTTGAGCCTGGTTCATAGCCAGATTTATTTTTTAGTATTAATAGGCCTGGCAATACTTAATACAGTTCTTCATTATAAAAACAAAGGTAAAGTAGCGCAGTACACACACTCATTACCCCAGTTGCTTTTACTAAACAAAGTAGGTTGGTGGCTGATAAGGAATGTGGCTGTATGCGGTAATGAAACCGTGTTAAATAGCCTGAGCAAGGTTGATAAATTAAAACGCTCATTACTATTTGTGAACTTTCAGAACGGTATAGGAAGCGACCCTACCGATGTTTTTGCCGCCATATTCGAGTTTATAAAAACTGTGTTTTTACTGGAGCCATTAATGTTCATCACCTCTATTAAACGGGTAAATAAATCCCGTAAGGAAATTGAGACCATTTATAAATACGTTGCCGAAATTGATGTACTGATCTCTATTGATTCGGTAAGAGTTGGTTTGCCCTATTATGCCAAACCTGAGTTCTCTGACGGCGACAGTGAACTAAATATCACAGAATTATATCATCTTTTGGTTGAGAATTGTGTAGCTAATTCCATATTCAGTAATGTAGATAAAGGGGGATTGATCACCGGGTCGAACATGTCGGGTAAAACCACTTTTATACGTGCAGTTGCTATAAATACTTTATTGGCGCAGACTATTTATACTTGCTGTGCAAAAGCATATAAAGCTCCTTTGTTGAATATACACACCAGTATAAGGGTGAGCGATGATATTGAAGAGCATAAAAGCTATTTTCAGGCAGAGGCTTTAGCTGTGCTGGATATTGTAAATCGTTGCGGAATTAATGAACCTTTCAGAAGCCTGGTGATCATCGACGAAATATTCCGGGGAACAAATACTATTGAGCGAATAGCCGCTGCAAAATCGGTATTATCATATCTGACAGCCAACCGAAACTTTGTTTTTGTATCAACCCACGACCTGGAGCTTGCCGAATTGTTGGGCGATGAATACGCCATCTACTCGTTTGAGGAATTGGTAGACGATAAACGACTGGTATTTGATTATAAGATAAAGGAAGGATTACTGAAAAATAAAAACGGTATAGCTATACTTCAATCTTTAGGTTATCCGCAATCGGTAGTTAATGATGCCGGCGAGGTAAGTGAACAGTTAAGAGAGAAGTATCAGTTGTAACTATTCATCCTCATACAAACGTAAGCGGTTTCTTAAACCCAGCATATTCTGCTGCATTTGTTCTACACGATCAAGCAGATGAGTTATGGCTTCAATTCCAGCTACATTTATTTCCAGGTCGTGATGCAGGTGTATCATGCGTTCCAGTTTTTGTAGCTCGGTTTCGGGTATGTAGGTAGTTTTGTTAACCGTTGTTATTTGCACCAGTCCGGCTTCCTGTAATGAGTTAATAAAAGTGTATTCAACATTATAATACACACAAAAATCATTTGCTGCTATTAAATTTTCTGTTGTCATCTGCTTTAATTATTAGGATTTCGCTAATTCCTCAAATAATTCTTTTTGTTTATCGGTAAGGTTGGTAGGTATTTCTATCTCGTAAGTTAAATACAGATCGCCAAACTGCCCTTCTTTTTTGTATACAGGCATTCCTTTGCCTTTTAGTTTTACTTTAGTTCCATTTTGAGTTTCAGCCGGAACTTTTAACTTTACCTTACCGGTAAGCGTCTCAGCTGTTATTTCTCCGCCCAATACCGCTGTATACAGGTTAAGTTTAATGGTATTATAAAGATCGTTTCCGCTTCTTTTAAATCTTGGATCGTTTGCCACTGAAAATGCTATAAATAAATCTCCTGCTGGGCCGCCGTTAGTTCCCGGTCCGCCATGGCCGGTAATTTTTATGGTTTGGCCGTTCTCAACACCTGCCGGTATGGTTATGCGCAGGTTTTTGCCATTAACGGTGATGGTTTGTTTTTGAGTTTGTATTACGTCTTTCAGGTTTAATTGTAACTCGGCATTATAATCTTGTCCGCGGTATTTTGCTTGCCTGCCACTGCGCCCGCCGCCGGCTGCACCACCAAACATCGAATTAAAGAAATCAGAAAAATCTTCGCCATCGCCGCCGCCGCCAAATCCGCCAAAGCCTTGCGCACCGCCATAACTTTGCTGGCGGCTTTGTTGCTGCTGGCGTTGTTGTTCATAAGCTTCGCCATGTTGCCAGTTCTCGCCGTATTGATCGTATTTTTTACGCTTCTCAGGATCGCTTAAAACTTCGTTAGCTTCATTCAGTTGCTGAAATTTTTTGTGCGCTTCAGTATCGTTGGGATTAAGATCAGGATGATATTTACGGGCCAGTTTACGGTAAGCGCTCTTAATGTCTTTGTCTGATGCTTTCTTATCCAGACCTAAAATTTTATAATAATCAATAAAAGCCATATAGCTATGTAAGTAGTGGTTGGTATATAAACCGCAAAAAGGGCGGCTTAGTTTTAACAATAAATGTTTATTAACAGATAAATAAAGGTAGCACTTATTGCTGTGAAAAATACTATGCAACTAAGTGCGAAAATGTGAGTCTTATCATATATCAATCAATAATTAGCTAATTGATTGCAGACGGCAAAAGTGGTGTAAGATAGATATTGGGATACAAAGCGGATTTATAAATATGCGGGCAGCTTTCAACGTTCTGCAATTTATGGTGCGTGGCGTATCCCTATTTTAGAGGTCGGTAACGCGTGTGTGTACACGTTTTACATAGTTGCGAATATCAAGCACTATACCAGCGAAAATGTAGAATATGAGCGGAAAACCCACAGCCAGGAACGACGAGTAGATGAAGAAAAGCCTGATTTTGTTGATAGATATATTAAAGCGTTGGCCTAAATAAGTGCAAACCCCAAAGGAGTATCGTTCAAAAAATGTAAGTATTCGTTGTAACATATCAGGCTAGTTTCAATATTTTGTTACCTATACCGCATTGCAGGCACTTTTTAAAGTTACAATAATTATTCTTTAACTCCAATAAAGCCTGCGACTCAAAAGCGTTTTTTACTTTAACCCCTAAAACGTCAAAATCGGTTATAATATTATTTTCTTCTTTAGGTAAACTTTCTAAAAGTTTCATGCCGCGGTTTACATAATATTCAAGCTGTAAATGTTTGCCATAACTAAACAGGAAAACCGCTAAAGTGTTTAATAACAGCACATCAATAGATGATTGCCCTAAGTTTTTTGATGATGGTTTGGATAGTGCATCAAAACGATAATGTTCTTCCCAATAGGGATTTACTTGTATTTCGGTAAATAGGTCACGCAGCCCTTTTACTTCACGAATATCCAATGCCTTCGAAAACAAATGATTTGATTTTACAATGAGCGCGGCAAACTGTGCCAGCCTGATGGTCGGGAAATTCTGAGGCCGCATGCGTAGAAATTTCCATAAGTGGTTTTCGATAGGAGTCAGGCTATATTTTTTGCGCAGGAAATCATATTCGGCTTTTAGCTTCTTCGGATATTCATCCACAACATCCACCTCCAAAAAACCAGCCTGACCAAATATTAAAGCTTCAATTTGCAGCGGGTTGTTTTTATGTTTCGCGAGGATGTTTTGAGGTAATGATTTTGCCAGCATCTCAAAAGGCAGGGCATTGGTTTTGAAACCAAAGTTTGCTGCTAAAAACTGATAAAAAGTTTCCTCCCAGTCGCCACGATTTTGGTTGAGGGCTTTAATCACCGCCTCGGCACGTTTTTCTAAACGTTCTATCAGTACCCTTGTAAGCCACGTATTTACTGTCATGTCATCAACTTGGCCAATGCTGCCTTCGCAAGGAATAATGGTTTGATTGCCGTAAACTAATGAATGAAAGCGATTATATAAATCAGGTGATATGCGGTTTTCCAGTTCCAAAGTCGGCAGCTTATTGCCATCAGCGGTAATAACGGGTTCGTCATCACGGTAAACTACATGTAATATCACATTTTTATAAGCATCGTCATTGGTATGGTTATGCTTTCGCCAATCTGATGAGGGTACATGTATTTCCACATTTCCCGCCCAGGTGGTATCGCCAATCCGTATTCGGGCATTACTAAAATCCGGGCCAGAATGGTTGTTATGGATGCCAGCGGAGTAAATATGTATAGCTTCACCATCAACAGTTTTCAGGTCTATGTTATCAAATAACCTGAATTTCCATACATAATGTAAAAAGTCTTCGGTGAAAAGCATTCTATTTCAGTGAGTTGGTGATTTGGCTTAAGTTTAATTCTGTTGTAATAAATATATAATTTATAAATGTATTTTTAAACTATTGAAAACCTCTTTTCTTCATCACAAATTATGCAGCAAACAACCGCAAGCCGAATAAAATCAATAATTGGCGGATCATTAGGCAACTTGGTTGAGTGGTACGACTGGTATGTGTACTCTGCATTTTCGCTTTACTTTGCCCATGCGTTTTTCCCATCCGGCAATCAAACCGCCGAATTATTAGATACTGCCGGTGTATTTGCCATAGGCTTTTTGATGCGACCTATTGGTGGCTGGTTAATGGGAACCTTTGCCGATAAAAGAGGCCGTAAAACAGCGTTAACATATTCAGTACTGTTAATGAGTTTAGGCTCTTTAATAATAGCGGTGATTCCCGGGTACAAACAGATTGGTATTGCCGCGCCGATTATATTGGTACTAGCACGCATCATACAGGGAATAAGCGTTGGCGGGGAGTACGGTACAAGTGCCACTTATTTAAGCGAAATGGCTACTAAAAAACATCGGGGTTTTTATTCCAGTTTTCAGTACGTGACCTTAATTATGGGTCAATTGATTGCATTGGGAGTTTTGGTTTTGCTGCAGCGAGTATTTCTAACTGAAACCCAACTACATGCCTGGGGGTGGCGTATCCCTTTTGGAATCGGGGCATTTTTGGCGATAATTACCATGTACTTAAGGCGCAGCTTACAGGAGTCGGTAGAAATAGCTAAAGATGAACGTTCCATAGCCAAACGCGGCACTTTTAGTGAATTGTTAAAGCACCCCAAAGCGGTGTTGACAGTTATCGGCTTAACACTCGGCGGAACAGTTGCATTTTATACTTTCACAACTTACATGCAAAAGTTTTTGGTAAATACATCCGGCTTTTCTAAGAACAGTGCTACTTTAATATCTACCCTTACTTTGGTAATTTTTATGCTGATACAACCTGTGTTTGGCTTGTTATCCGATAAAATTGGGCGTAAACCTTTGTTAATAGCGTTCGGCATTTTAGGCGCAATTACTACTGTGCCAATTCTTTATTTTTTGACAGATACCCGTAATGTATGGGTTGCTTTTGCTTTAATTATGCTGGCGCTACTTATTGTTAGCGCTTACACCAGTATAAACGCGGTAGTAAAGGCCGAGCTTTTCCCTGCAAATGTTAGGGCATTGGGTGTGGGGTTTCCTTATGCAATCGCCGTTTCCTTGTTTGGCGGTACTGCTGAATACATAGCACTGCTGTTTAAGAACGAAGGCCACCAGGGATGGTTTTATTGGTATGTGGCTGCTTGTATAGCCGTATCGTTAATAGTTTATGTGAGTATGTTGGATACCCAAAAGCATTCAAAAATAGAAGACCTCTCCTAAGGAGAGGCCTTTAAGAAACAATTGAATTATATTACCGGGTTAGCGATATAAGTTTTCCAAAGCTCGTCCAGTGGTTTACCTGTTAGTTGTTGCCATGATGCATCAGTATAAGTATGCTTACGCATTTGGTCATCTAATGATTTTACCGTATTGAGATTGTAGTTTTTCTCTATCCAAACTAAAAATCGGGCAGTTACGCGGTAAGCATCGGTGTAATTTTGAGTTGGTTTATAATCTGGTAGTTTCCAGTTGGCCGCTTTGTTATTAATACCGAACTTGTATCTGGCATAATCAGCTATACCTTCGGTTAACCAGCCGGGGCCATCGCTGTTGCCATAATCCTGTACAATATGCATTACCTCGTGGGTTATCACATCAATATCTTCCGGATGTTTGTGCATCCATACATTACTTATAGTAACCTTGCCGTTATCAGTTGCGGCAACACCTTTGTAGGTGGTGTCAATCACCATCGTAACAGCCTTTAGCGTATTTTTATTGTAGGCTTTTGCAAGTTCAGGATATACAATGTAAAAGGTGTTTACCATACGGGCCTGTTCGGCGCTATCAAGCGTGGCGTCGTAATTTATAAAAGTAAGTTTATACCCATGATTGTTATAAACAGTAGTTTTTTGTGCATTTGCATTGATCACAAAGCACGAGAATAGCATAGCTATAATTGAGGCAGTTTTCATGGCGCCAAGATAAAAATTATAGTCTATAATGGCTTTTTAGTATTTGTAATATTATAATGACGGGACTTTATTCCCGCTATCTTCATAAAAACATTATTTTTGCGCACATACATTTATGACCGATATAGAAAAACTTTTTGATCAGGCAGTAGCGTTGTTGCAAAAACTGATCTCGATACCATCATTCAGCAAAGAAGAAGATAAAACAGCCGATACCATTCAGGAATTTATGAAAGGGCATAGTATTACCATGCATCGTAAATTAAATAATCTTTGGGCCTGGAATAAACATTTCGATCCGGCGAAGCCTACAATTTTATTGAATTCGCATCATGATACCGTAAAACCAAATTCAGGTTATACCCGTGACCCTTATGATGCTAAGATTGAAGATGGTAAACTTTATGGCTTAGGCAGTAATGATGCCGGTGGGTGTTTGGTGTCGTTAATAGCTACTTTCCTTTACTTTTACAACAAAGAAGACCTTAAATATAATTTTTGTTTAGCCACTACTGCCGAAGAAGAAATCTCCGGCGTTAATGGTTTAGAATTGATTATTCCTGAATTAGGTCAGCTTGATTTTGGGATAGTTGGTGAACCAACCCTAATGCAATTAGCCATTGCAGAGCGTGGCTTAATGGTATTGGATTGTACCTCCCACGGAAAAGCCGGCCATGCCGCGCGTGAGGAAGGTGAGAATGCGATTTACAACGCCTTGCCGGATATCGAATGGTTTAGAACATTCAAATTTCCTAAAGAATCGGAAGTTTTCGGGCCGATAAAAATGTCGGTTACTATTATAAATGCAGGC
>Ga0302197_10001344_pt1 | contig 24065 bp, 19 predicted proteins | sample II_Bog_N2_1_FD_193526 | JGI IMG/M metagenome (GOLD analysis project Ga0302197, IMG submission 193526) | Peat permafrost microbial communities from Stordalen Mire near Abisko, Sweden - II_Bog_N2_1 | ecosystem: Environmental > Terrestrial > Soil > Wetlands > Peat | place: Sweden: Abisko...
ATGTAAATCTTTGATTATATTTCAACAAATGGAAGAGAACAAGCACCGAATTGCCATCGTTAACATAGAAAAATGCAAACCAAAGCGCTGCAAACAGGAGTGTAAGAAGAGTTGCCCTGTCAATAAGACGGAAAAAATATGCATCGATGTCATGCCTACCTCTACCATTGTAGATATCTCAGAAATTCTCTGTGTCGGATGCGGACTCTGCGTCAAGAAATGCCCCTTTCAGGCCATTAAAATCGTCAATATCCCCAAGAATATGGAAAAACTTACAACTCATCGCTTCGGAAAAAACGCATTCAAACTGCATCGATTACCAACTCCTCGACCTGGGCAGATTCTTGGTCTGGTAGGAATTAACGGAATAGGTAAATCAACAGCTCTACTTATTCTGGGCAACAAACTCAAGCCCAATCTCGGTAACTACCGCGAGCCTCCAGAATGGGAGCAAGTTCTAAAATATTTCAAAGGTTCTGAATTGCAGAACTATCTGACAAAGATGCTTGAGCTGACCTACAGACCTGCCATCAAGCCTCAATACGTTGACAGTATCCCAAAAAATGCTAAAGGTAAGGTTGGCGAATATATCCTTAAGAAGGACACATTGGGATTAAGTGAAAAGCTTAAATTCGATTTAGAACTTAATAAGCTTTATGAAAGAAATATCGATTAGCTGTCTGGAGGCGAGTTACAACGATTTGCCATGCTGATTGTGATGATTCAAAAGGCTGAGGTTTACATATTTGATGAGCCTACCTCTTATCTGGATGTCAAGCAGCGCATCAAAAGTGCCAAATTGATCAGAGGTTTGCAGACTCATGATAACTACATCATTGTAGTCGAGCACGATCTATCTATTTTGGACTATCTCTCTGATTTCATCTGTTGCCTCTATGGAGAGCCTGCAGCTTATGGAGTTGTTACTATGCCTTTTACTGTCAGAGAAGGCATCAACATTTTTTTGTCAGGGTTTGTTCCAACTGAAAACATGAGGTTTAGAGAATAAGAACTTACCTTCAGGATAAGTGATACTTTTGAGGACATAAAGATGGATAAGACAGGGGCTTACAAGTATCCATAAGTAACTATATACTAATTCAGCTTTACAAAAAGGTTGGAGACTTTTAGCTTACCGTTAAAGAAGGAACCTTTAAAACTTCTCAAATCATCGTATTACTGGGCGAAAATGGTACTGGCAAGACAACCTTTATAAAAATGTTAGCTGAAGCTGGAAAAAAGACTAAGAAGGAGGAGAAGAAGGAAAACGATGTAATATTATATTAATAAAGATTCCTGAAATGAACATCAGCTATAAACCACAGACCATTGCTCCCAAATTTGAGGGGACGGTTCGTGAGTTATTCTATAATAAAATCGGCAATAACTGGTAAACAGCTACCTTTGCATCTGAAGTGACCAAACCACTCAATTTGAATAATATCATTGACAATTAAGTTCAAAAACTTTCAGGAGGAGAATTGCAAAGGGTTGCAATTATTTTGGCACTGGCGAAGGGGGCAGATACTTATCTGATTGATGAGCCTTCAGCCTATCTGGACAGTGAACAAAGAGTGATTACTGCGAGAGTGATCAAGCGTTTCATCCTCAACAACCAGAAGACAGCTTTCATTGTAGAACATGATTTCATCATGGCGACCTATCTTGCTGACCAAGTGATTGTATACTAAGGTGAGCCTGGAGTTAAATGCGTGGCTAATTCTCCACAGGGATTAGTTCAGGGCATGAACAAGTTCCTAAATATGTTAGGAATTACTTTTAGAAGGGATCCAACAAATTTCCGTCCCCGAATTAACAAGCTCTACTCGGTTCTTGACAAGTAGCAAAAACAGTCTGGCAATTACTTTTGTATCTAGGAATGATTCGATATTTAAATTATCTGAAGATTATAAAATCCAGTTGATATTAAAATTATACAACTTAGAAATTAACATCTTTTAATTAGGTTTTTATAATTGTGCTTACCGTATAATCTTGGTGCATCCAATAAAATGAGTTGATTTGATGGAACTAGTTAAAAATAGTTAAAATAAATGAAGAATTAGTTGAAAATATATTCATTTTAATTCACAAACTCTTCATCAAACACCATTAAGCCTATTTATTTCATTCGTAATTTTAGGGAATAGCGCATAACACAACAAATTCTCAATTAATTAATTATCACCTAACTGTGTCCATAATAATAATTAGATATGAAATCTGGATTTATTCTCATTAAAGTTTTATTCTTGGGGCTACTCACCATTCATGTATCCGCCACCATTGGCATCGACATCTCTCCCATTCTCACCTTCCAGACTACTTTTGACTGCCTTAGAGATGGAGGCTACAAATTTGCCAATGTGAGAGCCTTCACCTTAGAAGGTGCAGATCTGGATCTCAGTGTCAAAGATACTTTATTATATGCCCAACGATCCGGATTAAAGACTGACCTCTTTGTTAGACCATGTCGTGGGAAAAATGCCAAATTCCAAATTGATGAGGTGATGCTTGCTATTGCTTATCAATACTTTGATAAATTTTGGCTTTATCTCGAAGATAATCCAAATGTTGGTTGTAAATGGGGTACGAATTACAAGTCAAACTGCGATTATGTTCAGGAAATGGTAGCCACAGTCAAACACCTTAATAAATAACCAGGAATATATTCAAGTCCATAATTTTGGACAAAGACCTTTGGAAGTATATCGGCTTGTCCTGAGCTATCCTCTTTGCCTTTAATTTATCACCATGAAGATAAAAATGCTGGATTTGATGACTTCAAAGCTTTTGGAGGATGGTCATCTCCTTATGGAAAAGTGTTCCAAGGAAATGTAACAGCCTGTGGGATTACCCTTAACAAGGTATATTAAGTCTTATCGAGTGACAACTTGCAAACATAATGATGACTATAATCAATATCTTTTAAATTGAGATAATCTCTATTGGGTGAATCTCTTATTATTAGAAATATTTACAACCTTAATTTCATGATAGTGAAAAGGAGCTATATGAGCACTGATAACTTCTAAGAACGATCAACAGACATAAAGCAAATTGAATATTGATGTATGTTAAGTTTAAGTGTGTTTAAATAGGCGTGTAATCAAGCAGTTCTTTTTTTGAAGGCGTCAACTCTTTTTTGAAGTGCTCTGCTTCGCTTGATGTTGGGATCATTGCGGACTGATCTTCTTCTGTTTCTCAAGAACTTTTGGTTAACTCCACTCAGAGAGCCGTATTTCTGTCTTCTTGGCTTTTTGATACCATTTTGATGGTTTTTATGATTTTGATTTTTAGATGAGTGATTCTTGTCCTTGGCCATCGGTTATGGTTATCAAATTATTATGATTAATCAATAATTATCTTTATTTAATTAATATTTAATAGAGAAAAGAATTAGAGCCAACCTTTAGATTAAACAAAACTCACTTATTTACTTGATAATGCCAAGGAAAAATAGGAAATAAAATGAATTAGATCACCCTCATTTTAAATACTCAGGAGCACAGGAGTATGGTATCTTTGATAGGATCATCTTCCCAATTTTTTACTGATGCTACTTCATTATCGCATAGTCATTGAGTCCAGTCCCAATATTATACAGATATTGATACTCATCAAGTCTTTTCACATGTCCGCATGCAAGTTACATCAAAGGATAACATAGAGCAAAATCATAGGCTACATCATAAAACTTACCACTCTCATCCTTTAAATGACGATCCTTCACTTGCTTCAATAACTCAATCTTAAAAGTTATTAGGTGAGAGAATTTTTGGTTCACTCGACGGTAGTTTTGCTATTTTTCACCCTATGTATACTATGCAGTGAATCCCTTCTCAACATGCTTTTTAGATTGTTGATAATAGTAGAAATTAGAATAGAGAAACCCAATCTTTTCGTGTGTATAGGCAGCGTTGATAACTTTTAGAACATTAAATCCTATCAACTCATCGTCTCCATCAACAATGATAACGATCTCTTGTTTTGTGCAAAATGATAATATCCCGAAGTATATATTTTATAAAGCTTTTTTTGATACTACATTTTTAATGAGTTGACCTTTCGATTCAGGAATGCTGTAATACTTCAAATACTTTTCGATGAGATCTTGAGTTCCATCTGTTGATGCATCGTCCATAATTACAACTTTATAATTCGTATAGTTTTGAGAAAAGATTGAATTGAGATTAAGCTAAACTCTAAACAATTGGTTATTGTTAAAAGACGGCACAACTACACAGATACTCTTTTACTCATTTAATTAACGAAACTTATATGTTGTCTATAGTCGCTTGTATTACTAAAACACTTCGCGATTCCATTCGTTTGTTTCGAGGGATGAGAGTATATTGTATCTTATTAGATTTAGTGATGGATTTACTGTTTTTAATTTTGTCATCTAAAGTCTGCCATGATAGAAATGCTCGCGCTATGCTAAAAACTATCTTAAATTAGTTTATTTTGCATACAGGTACGATAAAAATTGAATAGGGCTAGGATATAATACTTTTTGGGCTAGTTGTGGCATCAATTTGAACTACTTTCGCAATTCATAAGATTCACCAAAATATTACACTACTCCCATTACATTTAATTCACTATCCTCCCATTTGAGTTGATCCTCAAGAGTCTCTTTGTACCACCTTGAATGTCGAGTCAAAAATTATGTCAGTGCCTATTGAGTCTTTTCTCCTTATTTTATCATCTCTTATCCATGCTGCTTAAAGTAGGCTAATCCCTATCTCTATCTTCCTTCATACTGATCCTTCAATTTGATGAAGACATCTTCGTATTGCTGACGAAGAGCTTTTACTTATGGTTGTTTTCTCTTGATTATAGCCTTCATTTTGTTGAGTTTGCTTTGGAATGTTTGAATCTATTCAATTTCATCCTCATCTTCATTTTCTTATAAATATTTTTTCTTTATTCTTAAAAAAAGCTTTTCGTCATCTCTTTCGAGATTGACAAGTTGTGATATCTTTTTCTCAATTTAATCCAAAAGCTCTTTAAGATGATTGTCATTTTATTTGAAAATTTATGAGGACTGCCAATTTTGAAGATTTGTTAAGATCGTTTGTGATTGATGACCTGATCTAAAGTTGACAAATGATGAAACTAGAAGAAAGCAGCTGACTGCAAACAAAATATAGATGCATATGATATCGAAGTATTTAAAGCGATCTTTGATGGTTTAATAATTCTTATGAATGGTTTATATTTCCATGGTGTAGTGAGGTGATTCAATACTTTAGGAATTAATTATGATTATAAATATATGCAAAATTACTAAAAATAGTATACAAAACAAAGTAAGCTCCAAACATGAACTTCAAAATAAGAAGGGATAAGATAATTCCGTTTTTTAATTTAAAAATTCAGTCAACCGACCCACAAGTTGCTAATAAGGAGAAAGTAAAATTATATTGAATTTGTAAATCATTTGATCAAGTAAATTCCCAAGGATCCTTCGCGCTTTTAGGATGTCTTCTTCTCCAAAATTAGCATCAGTTTTAGCTTCAAATTTGTGCTTTTTATCTCTCCTACTGCAGTAACAATATCGACGATTGTATTCTGATGGAAAATGCCCCCGATTTTCTGGGTAGTATCAGGGAATCGGTAAATGCTGAGTTGCCCTCCCACAGTTCCAACCATCAGATAATCATCCAAAAACTCAAATATGCTGATTGTTTGCCAAGGCTGTTCCTGTGTAGTTTTGACCTCGATCAGATTCTTGAGTGATAAATCATTAAGATTGATAGAGATGAGTGCGGAGATAGTTGTGCTATTGTTCCATGTCAATACCACGGCGTATGGTATTCCCTTGTCAGTTACGTATCGTATCCTATATACCTTTGACTTCATAAAATATACAGATTACGTAGGATTCAGAAAGAGTTACAGCCTTGTAGTCGAGATTATCACCGATAAAGAACAGCAACCGACAGTCGGAAGTGCCCAATGTTATGATTTTAGTCCCACTCAACTCATGTATATCGATAAATTATAGCTCAAACTTGAGATTGGAAGGGTTGAATTTTTATTTGAGCTGTAAAGTTGAGTTCAAGTGAACGGTATATTGATCGTTTTACTTACACCACACTTTAAGTTACCCCTAAATGGAGCAGGTTAGCATCACAGTGGGATTGAAATGAGCCATTCCTGTGACTCTTCCCTGATGCGAGTTCATAATATAATAATTCTTTTGTTATTGCAGGTTGTATACACCTATATCCTCATACGAAGTAGTTGGGTTTTACATTGAGTAGTATATATACTCATTTTTCTGATCGTAAAAGTGAGGCTTTCCATTTTATGGTAGGCGCCATTGAAAAATGTCATTAAGAGCTTTTGTTTCTATGTTGAAGTCAAAGAAACTAACATCTTTGTCCATCCGCAGAGCGAATATTTACTTTTCTCCTGTGTTGAATTTTGTAAGTTTGCTTAAAGGGGATGATGGTATGTTGCGTAAAAATTTCAATCTTTTCAAATTGTCTTCGGAGTTAAGAAGGAAGGAATGCTTTTTTTTACACTTGTCTCCGAATTTGCATTGCTGCTCGAGATGAAAGTCTCGACAAAATGCGCCGAAACCATCATCGTTGGCATTATTGTAGTTTTACTTTGGGCCTGTAAATCCTGGATTTCCGCCTTGATCTTTCTGCCACGGTTTGGGATTTGGATTGCCCATTCCACCTGGATAGCCTTTCATTCCAGTATCCATCATGCCTCCTCCCATTCCACCAAAGCCTCCCATTCCCCCATTTCCCTGAGAAGGAGCGTGATAAAAATTGCAAGATCCATTGGCAAGGTCTTTGCAGTTATCGCCAAATCTGCAGGGTCTTGATGGTCTTTGTGATTGTTGTTCCATTTGACTTTGATTGCCCATTCCTCCAAACTGTTGGCCTGGTGGGTGGTAGAAAGTGCAAGTATTATTCGCATACTTATTGCATTTATCTCCGAATTTGCAGGGTCTATTAGGTCTCTCCATCTGATACCTTTAAAAATTATATCCCGAATATATTAAATATAAAAATGCCTCTTTATGACATTCTTTTGTTTCGATACAAACACTCAAAAATAGAATCATTTTGACAATAAAAATAGGATTATTCCTCCCAGTTTTAGGGTGGTTCATAAACTGCATGTGATTTAGGCTGCAGTAGATTTATAAAGTCGATAAATTGATTAGTGATCTAATGACCTAAATAATCTTTCCCAGATAGATATTTGATAAAGTCTAACAAGTACGATTTATCTTGCATTTATCATAACACTATTAGAATTTACATCAAACATGTGCTATTTTCCAATCAGGTGTCTTAAGGCTGTGGTATTCTTTGGATCCATCTGCTCCGTCATCATCTCCCTAGCCCTTCTTGCGCGTATTACAACAATTACCTAGTCACTGTTTATATGCAGGTCCAAAATAAAGATATCATAGCTGCTGCAAGTCAGGACATAGCCAATGGTTCGCTCATCGCGCTTTATGCCTCCTCAATAATATTCCTGCTGCTGGGGGTCGCTGGACTTGCTGGAGCTATGAAGCGTATGTCGAAAAAATCAAACAATGGCACTTGCCTATTGGGCCTCTTCTCCATTGGAGTGATGGTCTTTCTATTGGTTTTCCTAGCAGCCACGGTCTTTTTTTTCGTGGGTCCGGAAACCATCTTTGGTACTGATTGTACATCTGGTTCAAAAACGACAATAATAAATGATCTTTACAGCACAAGTCAGGAGGCGTACTCTAAATTTTGCACAACCGCCTGCCCCTGTAACATACAAACTCAGAGTTCATATCTAGCTCAAACTCTAAACACTATGCTACCCAATGTCAAAACTAATGATGCCTTTGGTGTCATAAAATTTGGAGATTGTTCTAACATTATCAATGGTATAGATAAGATTCAGATCCTCTCGACTTTAGAGACACTTCTCGGATGCGGAGGATGGTGCCCCCTCTCTAATGGCAAAGAGAGCAATTATAACTTGAATTTTTATTATTATCGCTTCCGTGACATCAACGACTGCACTGATTTTGGTACATATTTTTGTAGTTAGCCTGTTTGAGCTCAATCAAGAATTGCCACGACGCTTTTTATGATTTTATGACTGGAGCCGGCAGAACAGCCGGCTACATGTGCATGGCTGCTTCGTTTGTGTGTTTCATCACCCTGATGTCGATCTGCTGCATTTGTTACCATCCGAGTAAAGTTGGCAAGAAGACTAGCTTCTATTCCCGATTAAGTGAAATGGATTGATATCTAATGATATATACACTCTTAAATATATCTCCCTCCAAAGATAAACTGATTTAAATGGCAAAGAAACCCGCCCCGGATCCACGCTCAAAAAAGAGCAAAACTAAATATAAAGAGATGTTCACAGAGCTTGCTACGCACCAGGAGCAGCTCGTACATCATAATCATACGTCTCCCTCCCATCCACCAAAAAGAGTCATGTCAATAGACTCTTAGGATGATGTGGATCTTTAAGTGCTCGAACATGAAAATAGCGACCTGGATCGAGTCTGTGAAACAGTACACAAACTCCTCGCCAAGAACGTATTTCCACATACATTCAGAAAGTGAGCGCAAAGAATGCTTTCGATGTCCCGATGATCGATCTGTAGCGACTACCTGACTTCGCAGGTAATTTGTATCTCACTTAGAAAGTCTAGAGAACGAACATGCTTGGAAGCGTCTCTCCTCGACTTTGGAGAATGATTACAAAATATATGGCTATCGAGTGGACGCCATCCATTCAATTACCTACAACATTTTGAACGCAATGGCCAGGAGGGAACATGACACAGAATAACTAAAGATTTAACATGAAAAAGAGGGCAATCCAGCTTAACCCCAAGTTATGAAAATGTCTGAGGGTATATAAAGTGAGCATCTCTAGAAAAAGCTGGAGAACTTAAATTTAAATGCTCTGGAACTGGCATTTAGGGTGGATCCTATCCTGGAGCGCACACGCAGGCAGTTCGATCAATTTTGCCCCAACTCTATGCTACTGAATACTCTCCCAATGGATGATCTACTAACTCTAAGATTGATTAAAAAAGGCGATTATCCTGTAAAATATCCGCCATGGGGAGAGTATTCCGGTCCATGGAAGACATAAGATCCTTTGATGATATTTACTGAGCTCAATATGTTCCGTAGTGGTTTCGAGTAAAAGGTCTTGGGATTGATTCACGACGAAGAGGTAGAGTAATGGTTCGATTAAAAATAGAACTACTGTAACAACTACTCTTAAATGGATATGGAAGACCTGTTTGTCGATAATAAAAAAGCAATTTCTAAAGAGATTAAATTTAAAAACAAAATACTGAGGACAGAAAGGGATGTTATCGAAGATGCTAACGATTGGATGGGAGATTCCACGAAGAAAGCCTTGGGAATGAAGGTAAATACATCCAAAAGTTAAGCATTAATCAAAGCAGAACCGAGGGAGGAAGATCCAACAACCTACGTTGATTTTAGCCTCAATCATGAACAAGAAGAAGATACAAGAAATTCAATTTTTCGCAAAGATGCAGATAAAAACGAATTTCACGAATAGATCGAAGATCGTTTTCTGCTGGCTCCTAAACTTCAGACTTCCTTCTCTCTGTATTACTTTCCTTATTAAGTTCATAACATCAGTTAACAATGGAAGATAATACAGATTTACCCGAGGTGACTATGATGCTACCTGAGATACAAGTAGATGTGCGACGTCAGCAGATATCAATAATGTAATCAAAAAGGCGAATGCGTGACTTGATGCATGAAAGATCAACCTTTCAAAGTCTCTACTAGGGCTATGGACAATGTTAAAATATTTCTCCAGCCTTGTGTTTCTTGACAGTGTTGCACCTCGCCAACGAGTATGGACTAACATTGTAGCAGTTCGGGGATAGTAATTTCCACATTCGTTGATTCCATTGTCCTTAGCTTTGCTAATTACAATTATAATATGAAATATAATTGAACGATCAGACGGGTAGAATGGGTTATCTGCCGTATTTACTTTCGTAGTAGTTTTTTATTTAGTAATAAGTTACTGTTTAACTCTTAGAACGCAGCTTCGAGCTAAACTCATCATTGAAGGACCATAGACTACGATTTTGAAACAACTGCTCTCTAGGTTATTAATTAAAAGTATGCTATAAATGTTATATCTTCTGAGATAAACCCAGTCTATGACTCTTCCACAATGAATTTCTTTTCTTCTGGATTTTATAGAATGGATTACCTTTCAAACTGATCTCTTATGTTTTAAGACGCATCGCTTTCTACAGCAAATTTTTAAGTCCAATGTTTTATGTTGTCAATCTGTTGGGAATAACTTTGCTATCGTATCTTTTATTCTTTGTTTTATTACTAGGATCCCTCAATCTCTCCGATTTAATAGTTTTACTTATTATCTCCATAGTATTGCGGCTATTCGTCTTCAATCGCTCCGATTGAATAGTTTTGCTTATTTTATCAGTAATATTGCGATTATGAGTCTTTAATCGCTCCGATTGAATAGTTTTGCTTATTTTATCAGTACTATAGTGGCTGTGATGACTTTTCTGAGCCTCCTTCACCCTCGCGGCTAGTTATTGACTAATTTATCGTCTGTGCATGGTAACAAGAGGACTCCAAACCGTTGCTTTGAGTCGTTTACTGTTAGAGGGAAAGAAGTAGCGAGCATTAGTGTTGTCTTCCATCCCAATATTACTAAAAACTATGCCATTCGTCTAACCATATCAACAGTAATAATAAAATTAAGATGACTCAAGAAATCCATGATAAACTGTTGGAGCATTACCGTGCGCGTCGATCAGTCAAACAGGCCCGCAGTCTAAAAATCGAGTCCATCGTCAAGCAAACTCTTCAAAAAAAGACAAACGAGGAAGATCAGTTTAGTCCAGTCGAAGACTTTCTCAGAAACGAGAGTCATATAGTTGCTTAAGCGGAACCTTTAGGTTTTCGCTCACTTCCTCGAGATTTAAAGGTATTTTTTCCAGGTCCACCATAACCACCCCCACCCCTCAAAGAAATACCATATACATATTAAATGGTCAAGCTCGTTCCTTTTAAGATGCCGAAACAGAAGCGAGGGACAGTGGGGGAGTGGGTTCTTGAGGAGAGTACTTTCATTGGTCGTCGCAATCACTCAGTCACTGATCAAAAAAGAGTTGAACGCAGTAATCCTGGTCATCATGATCTGACAGAGAAGAAAAGAATCTTCAGAAAAGCTTTAAGGGGATTAACAGTGCGTATGCGAGAAGATAATTTAAGTTTATCAGAGATCAACAAGAACAAGGGACTCATCAAAAAATCATTTAACTACTATAATAGTAAGGAATTCTTTGCAATGGTAAAGAAGGGGTAACCAGAAGCGGAGCGTCTTCTCGAAGCAAATCCCTATTTAGCCTTTGATGTAGATGATTTCAAGATGACTGCGCTGCATTGGACAGCCAGAGAAGGTCATGCTTACCTCACCAAATCGTTGCTTCAACGATTTCGTGCAAACACGGGAGCCAAAGATATCTATGGTCGTACTCCACTCCACTTAGCTGTAGCCAAGAAGCAGATTCCTTGCGTGATACGAATCTTCGTGGAAGGCGGGCAGTTAAACAGTGTTGATGGTGAAAAACGAACGGTGAGGCAAGTGGCACCAGATGCCTACACTAAATATCTTCTCTAAAAACTATAAGAAGTCAAATTCTTAATCCGCGCTAAGGGACTGCACGACACTAACCTCTACCGGCAGTAACTCGAGAAACATGTCAAGTACATTCTCGATGAATCCTCACTTTACTTTTGATGCGTCTCTCTTGCAATGATCCACATTACATTTTATTCCATGGCAGTTGGAATTTGGAAAGGGATACTTGCTCATAAAACATATATCTTAATTATTGTGTCAAAAAAACAGTTCTACCATTTAATAAGAAAGTCTAAAGATATAATTTTATGTTCGATTTCCTCTTTCTCAAATAACTGACTATTTTATCAAAAACAAATCAAATCATTGACCCATTGAGTCATGATAGTTCGTATTCATATTTCTGCAACAAATTTTATAGAATCTGCTGCTTTATTGTTATGCCTGAAGTTTTGCGATCCAACTCACGCAGCTACTCGCTTAGCTAGTATGCACGCATCTGCTGCTACAGGCGGGCTTTACTGAATTGATCGTTGTTTATCACAAATTGACGACTTCTATTAATCGCACCCATCTTTTTCAGGCCGCCTTATTTACCACTTTTACGGTAGAGGATTGTCGAGAGGTTTTCAACTGATATGCTCTGTTGAGGGAGGAATCCACTATATAGAGAGGCTTGACTGTGGCAATGCCGATGAAGGATTTTGTTTTTCCCTCCATAACTTTGAACTGTGGGTTCCTTCTCGACTACATCAGCCTTACTTCGTTTTGACGGGCTGTATTTGAGTGGTTCTTCTATGGAGGGGCAGCTCTGTGTCCGAAAATGTGGTTTTTTATTGGATGGAACTTGTTTTGGTAATTCTTCTCCACCATCAAGTGAATCATTAAGATCTTTTGTGGATCTCGAATCCTTAAGTTTTTGTTTTTTAGCAAAAGCGTATAAAGCCTTAGCATTTGATCGTTTCATTTGTATATTTTATTTATCAAAGTTCGCTGGCCACAAATTTCTTAGGCGCCCTATCAGAAATCAAGTCAGTCATAATTAGTCATTTCTGAAAACAATTTGACTGAATAGTAAAGAATAAGCTTTTGTTTCTTAAATGCCATCAAAATTAATATACAATTTGATTTGATTTTATCGAAGATGCTAAAGAAGGAAAATATCAGATTTTTTCATACCTGTTGCAGTCCAAGGCTATCCTAGGCGTAAATACCAACCACTCCCCAGAAGATGGCTTCCTATAAGGGTAAAAAAGAAGGCAAACACTCACTCAAAAGCAATTGCAATCGATCATCAATATCAAATAGTGAGGGTCTCTGTCGATTCTCCAACCAGCCTCATAGCAGACTGACTCTAGTTAATCAGGACTCTAGTCTAAATTTAAAAAAAATAGTGAAGTTTCATATACAACCCAATGCTACTTCCCCCCAAAATATGGATTAGAAAAAGACTTTCAAGGAAAAACAACCTTTTAATCTCAAAGAAAACTACGGGACCAGTCAGCAAATGACTGTGATGAACATCCAGCGAATAGAAGTTAAATCGATTCAATAATAAAAATTGTAAAAAACGACTCGGAAGTACTTGCCTAGACCATAGACACCCAAGGTACTTCCATAATTTCTGCTGCAGAAAACAAAACAAATACGCGGCAGTATGAGTCCGATGTTATTGGGTCAATTCAAGGAGAGTTTAGTATCCGTTTAGATGTAGAACGACCTCCCCGCTAAAATTGACGAATCGATAATAATGATCGATTACTTTAACCCGACCAATCAAAAAAAACAGCAAATGGCCTCTTATATGCGCTCACAGCAATGAAATATATTTTCCAACCAGATATCTATATATCTATTGATTATGACGTTATCAAGAATGACTATTATAAATTCATGCTACCATCTAGGAAATCTTTATTTTAAGCGGAAAATATAATCGCACAATGCTCGCAATTTAGAATATGCTAATCACCATTATACTTTATACAGTTATTTGCTAAAGGCTACTTCATTACAAATTTTAAGAGTTTAAAAATCAGAGGCGAGAGTCAAATTGGCTGTTTTTGATAGTATCTTAAAGAGGAGTCTACCAACTAACATGCTGATCGTTTTACCAGAGGCCCTCTCTTATTGTACCGTCCAAATATTTAATATTGCCGCGCCCATGACGCATGTTGTTCCTCCATTACCCCTCATAACGTTTGCCATCTTTCCAGCGATAGCAACCAAATCCATGTTTCAAATTCATGTTATATTCTCCTTAATACTACTGACCATTGGGCCAGAAGTAGTGACCCTCTCCGTGCATTGCTCCCTGTAACCAATCTCCTTCATACCTTCTCCCATCTTTAAATGTGTAGACTCCCTGACCGTGAAATTAATTGTTTTTCCACATTCCCTCGTATATATTTCCATCCGGCCAAATGTAACGTCCTTTTCCATTTTTTATACCTTGGATATACTCACCTTCATAAGAACTACCATCAAGCCAAGTTTCTTTACCCTTTCCGTTCTGCAGATCGTGACTCCATTCTCCTTCAAATTTAGTGCCATTTTTTCCTTAATATTTACCATAACCGTTTGCTTAATTTTTAATCCAGTTTCCTTCGTAAATATCTCCGGATTGATGTTAAAATTTACCCATCCCCGAAGCGGCATTATCCTCCCAATCTCCTGAGTATTTCGAACCATCTGCCCAAACTTGTGTGCCTTTTCCCTCCCTCTTCGATGCTTTTAAATATCCCGTATATATTGCTCCATTGCTAAAGCGAATGACAATTTCTTCTGAGCTGTTATTATCTGTTAGAATAGGCTCAAGCTAATTCAGGAGACTGTTTTTTCCAACTTAACTTCTAATCATCTGATTTTCATTTTGGTGAGAGAGGGAAGTAATATTATTATTATTTTCCTCAACTTTAAGATGTTCCCTTCGTGGTTATTAGTTTTTGTTGACAGTTTGGCATTCACTCCCCATTACAACTACTAAATAATATAAAAATAAGGTATAGTTTAAATATCATATTTTCGCCTTTGTATTTTCAAACCATCTAAATTGAGTTACCTTTATTTTAGTTGCACCAACAGATAATACAACCAAATAACCTTATAAACAATCAAGAATAGTCAAAAATAATTTGAAATTATACGACTACGTACCTCAGCATCGGCTCTAATGTTTTTCCGGCAACCCATTTCTGCATTTTTCTTAGCCATGCTACTGGTTATTGTCATGAGTTCTGTTTCAGTCTTATCGTTCTTTGATACAAATCCGAAATTCTTTGGCTTGATAAGTCTGAGTTATTTTTTGAATATATCAATGATATCTCGAACAATAAAGCTTAACGATCCCATCTGGCGTTGATTCAGTAAAGTGTAATGCTGATAGGAATAGGTGGAAAGATAAGCAAACACCAGAAAAAACATCTCAATGCAAACAAGAATATGCTAAATATGACAATAACTACTTAAAGGCCATAAATGACTGATTTTCGATTATAAGATGGTGCTTACTCATGGAAGCATGCGATAATGGCACTTTAAAATACTACTAGCCATACTTTCTGCCAATAAATGAAGAACAGAGTTATGTTAAATGTCGTAAACTTAAGATCCGGTTTGAATGGCCTCAGTGTTTTTTGTAAACATTTATAGAAGAGTGTTATATAGTAGTAGGCAATATAAGAAGAAATTGTTGTGATCCAGTATACTCCTATATCAATATATCTGTAAACGATATAATCCTCTTTGGTTAGGTCTTGAATTATCAATTCGTAGTTCGGGTAGAATATTGCAATAATAAGTGTTGTGATCATTTTTAGAAAGATGTATTGAAGAACCATCCGTTTGCAACGGTGAGTAAAATATTTCGCTTTCATCCAGTTTGAGAGTTGGTAGGGCTTTTGGAAACATGAACAGGGAAAATCATGAGGAATATCAGTGGATTCGCTTAGGATTATTTAATAAACTTTGCGATCCTATAACTGGTTCTAAATCAATAAAATGGTACAGTAGTATGGTTGTAGCCCACGAAAGAGAAGATAAGATAAAAAAAGGCAAATAACGCAATAATTTCATAACCATCACGTATTAGCGTGAGGTATACCATTACTCGCTGTGTAAGCATAATGATACTACTGAGTGATAGGAAGCAGTAGACGTGAAGCAAAAGATAGGTGGCATTAGCATAAGAACTGTGTCTTTGAAAGGATACTTATTATTTTTGATTGAAAATAAGGGTTGTTAAAATTGATGAAGTGCATGATTATGTTGTATAGAGCCAGTATACAGGTCAGTACTGATAGCACTATACAAACAATAGAGCCAGAGTAGTATAATGCTTTGATGCACCCCTCCCCGCAGGTTACCACGCAATACAAAGGGGCTGAGGTATAAGTCATGCCTTCTCGATTTATATTGAATTATACAAATATAAACCAATCTGATCTAATTATTCAAATTATAGAGTAAATCTATCTTTTTTGGGTTTACAAAAATATTTCTTCTATAAATATTCAGAAATCATTGCATAATTTGTGAGGGAACCATCATCCTATTTTCTATAGATTTCAATCTTGTCCACCATCAGCTTAAACATCTGCTTTTGATTTGATCAGTGAGGAATCACAACAAATATTGTACTGCGTTGCTGAAAATGAGTGTCTTGATCCATTTCCTGATAGTTATAATATTTATTTATTATATATATGGTTTCTGGAAGAATAGTCGACAATTTAAAAAGAAGTAATAATGATTATTTGGTCATGAACTATTGATGAATTGGTAATTAAATCCAAAAATAAACTTAGTAATAATGAACTGGTTAAATCTATAATATTATACAAAAAGGAAGAAATGCCATCATTCTCAAACCTATCAAAAACATATACCAACCACCGGAATAGGATCTCACTCTCTCACTTCAACTCAACGTGACCATAACAACTCACACCAGGGCATTCCTGTTCATTTCATATTTGCATGATCAAATGTATTAGATTGAAAAGAAAGATGGGTTTCAACACTCTATCAATCACTCATCTTTTTAGGGGAGACAACCATATTGATAAAGGTTTAGACCATTCTCCTCCATTTTGATCGTGGTTTCAGTCAAAGGGATTTGGCAACGGTAATACTCATTTAACAAATTCATTAAACGAAGAACCTAGAAGTTGGAAAGGTCACTGAGTTGAACTTGTAGTTGGTCTGTCTGTATTCCAATGTCAGCTGGGCCGTGATCCACATCATTTAGAATCACACTATCTTTGAGCCTGTCAGTAAGTTATTCATATTTTTTCTGATACAGAACCGGACCAATCAGTTGCTGAAAGTGATGCCTAACTTTGTTGAGCTTCTTGAACTTATTCATGATTTTCTGGAAGTGACTGCGGCATTGACGGGGAGTTCGAGTTTCAAGGAAAGCAGCGAGAGACTTGAAGATTCGAGTAGATCTGACTCAGGCTGAGTGTACTTGCGCCGTTCTTTAGAGGCAAAGACGGCTGAGTGGAAATCCATGAAAAGGGCATATCTGATGTTTTCATCTTGAGTCCATTTCCCCTAGACTGACGCTTTCTCCAAGTTCTCAACCCTTCTATGATATTTCCCTCCATTTTAACCCTCTTCGCATTCATTGGATGCTTCTGGGGTGTAGCCTTCTTCCTCTGATTATGAACTCATCTCAATCCAACTTATTTTTTATTACAATATAATCAATTATTTTATCAGCATTAAGAGCAAAAAACGCATTTAATTTGATTAAAATCAAAGACCAAAGTTGTAGCTGCGCTCTCCAACACTGTGGCTTGACTGCCCTAAGATTATAGTCCTTTATCTTCTCAGTAAACTGATTTAACTCGCTTTGTAGGGCAAAAAAACCTTATCTTTATTTAAATGATTAGAAAAACATTTTTAAATTTCAAATATCTTCGCTCCAAATAATTCTCTAGGGAACCTAGTCTTTTTGTACGACATTTTTACTGCATAAAAATATCTGATCCAAATTACCTTGAAAACAAATTAGTTTACTAATATTATATCCCGTCTGATTTTATATCTAACACCCAAATCGCGGGCTTTTTAGTATTTAAACTCATCTGCTATCAGCAATTATTAAGTATATAAATCAGTAACCCGTGGGCATGTACAGTTTTTAGAAAAACTTGTTTTAGATTATTAACAGCTTTTCGAATCTTTGACGCCCTTAGAATTTTTAGTCCAGCAAATGAGGGCTTTTACTTATTAGATTGGTCATTTTGCAGTTTTATTTACGATTTCGGCACTAAGAATTTACTGAACGAGGACCTTTATCTTATAAATTAATTCTAAATGCCTTTGGGAGTTTGCGGTTGCTAAGGGGTAAAACTATCTTTGGACTCATTCTGAGCGAAAGAATACGCCTTTATCGACAAATAGGAGGATCTTTTTTAATGTTCAAGCATTAATCAGCCTTAATTCTGTCTGTTTCAGGCCTTTTTACTGCGGAAAAAGATCTTAAAACTGGCCTTTAAATGATCCGGCTTTCTTCCATCGACTTTTGTGGGTATCTTTTCGAAAGGGGAGGCAGCTCTGGAAACTGATTAGCAAGAGCTTCCAAATTTTATTGATTGAGAGACGTGGAATTAGGCATCGGCGAAAGGCATGATGACTCCTCCCAGCATAATGATGGATTGGGCTAATTGAATGTAACCTTTTTGAAAGGGCTGCGACTAACTCTCCTTTGTCCTATGATTGGTTCCTCCTCTGTTATGAATCCTTAATTTATTGGTAGTTTTTTGGCCTCTCTCTGACATAGTATTTTTTTCCTGAAGAGGGTATGTTTCTGTGGGAGTTGTTGTTCGTGTGTAATGGAATGCATTTGCTGCGAATTGAAGGTATACAGATCATTCATTTTCTAAAAAAGAAGGATAAATAAGTTAATATTAATTCCTTCTTCGCCCACATGTAGGAAAGAGGATTAAAAAAAGACTGCCTTTTTAAATCATTCAGCTTCTCGATCGACGAACATTAGAAAGTTACGTGGAAAAAAGAGAATATGGACTTTCCATTTTATTGGTTGCGAATAACGATTATAGAAGTGAGATTGATTGCGCTATTAAAAAATGACGAATACATTGAAAAAACAATCAAAGGTGATATTATTTGAATATCATGGGAAATGAACAACATGAAAAGGTTTTTTAGAAGTTTAAATCTACCTGCCATCCTGGATTGGTAGAGTGTACTTATCATCCGCAGGAGCGTCTGCTTTTTACGCTAGTAAAAGTGGAAGAGTCACTACTAAATTGGCGCAAACTTATTCATCCTCTTTTTCAAAAACCGCATCTACTTCTTCCCTTCAAAATACTTGCGCATGACTATATAACTGATTTAGGATGCTGTTTGCAGTAAGATTTTCATCGACCCGACATACAGATAATGAAAGTACGATGAAAGTTACACAGATCTTTTATTAACCGTTCATTTACACTTTAGATAATTAAATCCGTTCGCGAAAATTAAAAAATGCTAAATTTAGAGAGCAATAGATATGGAAAATGATAGGCTACCTCTCAAAAGCAATATTGGAGTGGAAGTCAGTGTATCCTTTATAAAGATTAGGAGCTATATGCCCACAAAATATCATAATAAATGTCGGAGGACAAATTAAGATAGTTTGCAGGCTGAGTTTTTTTGATTATTAATATCTTGAAGCAGGACATAGGTATTGTCTTCCAAAGAAATCCATCAATGAGTCGACCACGTATCACTATCAACAAGATTATAGCCCAATTTAATCGAGTTAAATCTACAGTATGGGCCTTGTGCTTCTAGAAGCGACTACTTTATAAATGTACGGTAATTCCTTGCTGAATATCGCCTAGAAGAAAGATCTGTTAATAAAATAAAGCAAGTTTAGCTGCGAGTTAATAAATATCATATTAAAAATGATAGACTAAAACTCATCAGACCGACCAAAAGCAATGCAACTAGCGCTTCAATCCAAAATAAATAAAACGAAGTATTTATGATTCTATTAACGTGATATTTTATGAATATTATCGAATCAAGTGTTCTTGATAACTAAAATTTATCTGTTTTATCAAATTAAAATTTACAACATATTTTTTATGCCATTCAAAAAGTCACAAAATAGATCACTCTAACTCACAAAATGCATTCAGATATCAAGATCATTATCATTTTCCCTTGGCTTGCAAAGGCTAATTAGATGGGAATGATCAGATATGATTATATAAAATCTCTCTAAAAAGAGATATTAAATATCATTATTGATTATGGCAAGAACTAAGCAAACTGCAAGAGCTGCCATCGTAAGAGCAGCCCCTAAAAAGAGCAAAGGACATGTCAAAAAAGCCTCCAAAGTTCACCGTCCGAGAGGACCTAGATCTCGATCTAACTCTCCTGCAGGAAGTGTATACTCATTAGCATCTCTTGATTCCATTGAAGTTAACACTCAACAATTCTCAGTTAAATTTGACAACCAAGCTGAATGTTAAAAAACCAGTCTTTAATATAGAGTTGTCGAATGCAAAAATTGCCAAGCTTTCCTCAACTCTCACAGTCAAATATTGTAAGTAATAGATCTAACAAAATCAACCAATTAAATACCCACTAATAGAAGATCTCTTCGGAGAAATCCCATAGATGATGCCCAAAAGCAGTAGCTTCAATAACGAAAATAACGCTAATGGGTTTGTTAATTTTGCTTCACGACTAACATCGTGCCCATTGATTTTATTCAGTCTACTGTTGAAAATCCATGCTATCTCCTTGAGAAAGCGGATGTTTCCCTTCAAAATTAAGAGTCTATGAATGAATAAACAACTATCATCTACTGTATAGATGTTAGTGGAAGCATGGATACTGTTGTTGGGAAGAAAACTCGCCTTGAAGCAGTGCAGGAAGCAATCAGCGACTAAATTAAAAGAATGAAATTTTAAAAGGAAAAAGTTAAGATTGGAATCATTACTTTTGGATCCTATGTGACTCTCTATGCAGAATAACAGTCTAACGTTCCATAAAAATATTACAATGATTTTAATCAAATTGCTAATTATGTCTAAAGTGTCAATGACATCTCACTTTCTATTGGAAAGAATTTCAATGTCGTAAAAGATACTATTAAAGGTTTAACTACATATGGATCAACAGCGTTGGGTCCTGGAGTTGTAGCTGCTATTCAAATGGCCTCCAAGGGTAAAAAAGGAGCCAAAATAGTGCTTTGCACTGATGGATAAGCAAATGTGGGCTTGCAAGATCCGGCTTTTTATAGCAAAGCTGCTCAATACGCTAAATAAAAGGGAGTTATGATCAGCATTTTAACTTTGAAAGGGGATCATTGCAATTTGAAATAACTTGGAAAGTTGAGTCTTTCAACAGGAGGATATGTGATGAAAATTGACCCAAATCTTCTAGGAACTTAGTTCAACAAAATATCAAAGTAGGTGCTGCTTGGAATGGAAAGTTTGCTTACAATCAAAGTCAGTCATTTGATAGAGATTGAAAATGTCACAGGCCAACTTTCGCCCAATAAAACTACCCTTTTCAAAGACTATGGCAACTTTACTGCTGAAACTGAGTTAACCTTTAGTTTTAAGATGCTTTCGAAAGAATAAGCAAATGCAAAGGGTGTAAATCCCGAGCTTTTTAATCAGGCAAGAGCACCCATGCAGATTCAATTAAAGTACTTAAGTCCTTCAGGGTGCAAGTACTTGCAGGTAATTACTGATTACCGTGAACTGACCTAAAACTAAAGCGATTTACTCAAAGACATGAACTTTGGCTTGTTCTCAGCAACAACATTGCAAAAAGTGAGTAAATTCATCAAAGATGAGCAATTTTAATAGGCCCGCAATTAAATTAAGAGATACAAAAGTCTAGTGAGCTAATTATTTAGTAAAACAGAGGCGAAATAGGCCATTGATAAATTTGGAAAGAGGGTTTAGAAATTATAGCATATTCTTGACTCAAAATAAAACAAAAAAACAGGCAAATCTATCAGGCAGAAAGCAAAGGCAATAGCTCCAAAACAAGCTAAGTCAAAGAAAATTAATAGAAAAAGAAGTAGAAGTAGAAGTAGAGATCACAAGAATAACAAGAAACATAGAAGATCTGTTTCCTCGTCATCCTAATCAGAATAGGCACAGCAGGATAATGCTGATGATGATTTTGCTCTTTCCAGTGACGGTTAGGAATAAATTCTCATGAATGAAATGAGAGCCCGCTCAGCCTCTGTCGACTCTAGATGAAGGAATGATCATCTTTATATCTTAAGATTGCATTTTTAATATTCATTATTTTATTGTTGGACTGTAATAAATTATAAATATCAGTACTTATAAAAGGTATTGCACTCATAACCATATTTTTTTAGTGGGGATTTGCTCATTTTGGCCGAAGTTTATTCCTTTTTACCAGATCGGCTGTTGGGAGTCAAACATCCATAAGCGTCATAAGTATCTCTGTGATCTCTTTTTAATTTTTAATGTTTAGGAGTCAGTGTTTGCCTCGAAAAATATATCTGAGCATTTTTAGGCCCATTACCTTAACTATTGCCATATCTTGATTCGATTTATAACATCTTAGGCTTCATGCTACTGAATTGATTTAACAGAACTTTTTCCGAGGCATTTGCATTTTTCTCCATCTGTTTGACCATGACTCTGTCAATTTGATTGTTGGGAGTTTCATTCACAAAATGTTCTTCGATCATAAATAATCTTTCCTATTCTTCAGTTATATTTCTTTATTTTTCGACCACCTTTGCTGTGATTTAAGCAAAATTGGCTTATTCTAGCTTGGAACTCAAATATTCCCAAGATATTATAGAGACATTGACGCTCATATAATTTTTTGTGTTAAATTCATGAATTTACTTCATACACCTATGCAACTCACCTCTGCTATTCCGATCCTTTTAGTCTATACTCATGTTGAGCATTTTCTTCAGTCTCTCGCTTTAAAAATAGCCATAAACCCACTTTGATTAATTGGGATATACTAAGAGGCCCTTCCCATGAAAGCAACCATTTTAAAATTCACCGATATATAAGTTTCCATTCTAAAAGTATCTCTCCCCAAAATTTGTAAGTTTATTTCGGTGGTAATATCCCCTTTATAAGCACTTCATATCCACAGAGGATGAAAAATTTGCCATCTTCTCTTCATTGATTCTTAAAATAAAACCTAACCCCTCTGATTGTTCATAGCTATCACCATAACCAATTATAATCTTTTTCTACTCGATTCTTATACTAACTCCATTTTCAAATTTCAGACGAAACTTCAAGGCATTTTCATGTTTGGCATTAATTAATTTAGTCAGCCGATTACTAAATATCTATTCGATTATATCCCGATTTGATTCAACAATCTTCTTCATGACTTTTCCACGATTATAGATCAAATGGTAAATCTTTTTGTTTTTAAAGTCGATGAGGAGACCATTGCCTGTGATGGTTTGCTCCTGATCATCGTAGATAATTTGAAAGATATAATGCTCCGTTCTTGAAACCATTTCATAAAGGCTGCCCTTTATAAATAGTACAGATATTATTGCGTTTTTGCTGTATATAACGTTGTGACCTACCATCTTGTCATAACAGTAGTCGGTAAGGATTGATGTACCGTCGTCAAGCAGCAAAATACCCTGCCCGTTGCGTTTGTAGGAAATCATGCCTCCCATATACACAGCATTATTATAATGCATGTAGCAGCGTTAATTCTTGATTCTTGCGTTGACAAGATTACGCATTTAGATGGTCTAATAAATATTTGGTTGTTGTTGTAGTTTGTGTGGGCTAATACGCTGGCTGGCAAACTTCATTAGTATTTACAAATAAAAATATATTCTTATACATTATATTAGTAGATTTAATTGAACTCGTTATTACAGCTTCAGCTATAGTATACAAATTATGTACAAAAAATATCAAATTTAGTCCAAAAAGGTATTATTATATACTAAGTCTGTTACTTTCTCAAAGTATTAGAATAGTGTGACTTTCAGTTGTATCAACAATTGAACTTATTGAGAGGAGGACTTGCCAAATAAAGCGAACTGAAATTGAATGATAAATAATAGTCATTTCAAGCTACAAATATAATTAATCTGTCATAATTAATCTAAGAGATAATATTTGATTGTATCAACATAGTACATCATGCAGAGCATCAAAAATTTCTTTTCAACTTTTAACTCTTTAATCAAATAATCACGAGCCTTAAAAGTACTATTTTACTCATTCATGGGGTGTTTCATTATCTCAATTCTGCTTCTTTTTGTAATCGCCCCTCTCTTTGACTGTAACGTCTTCGCTTCGTCCAAAGCATGTGTTTAGTCTCTTCCTTTTAACTCGAATGAATGCTCTGCCTTCAACAATGACTATTGCTGTGGTACTTAAGGAAAAGAAATTTGCTTA
>Ga0302197_10001350_pt1 | contig 23993 bp, 25 predicted proteins | sample II_Bog_N2_1_FD_193526 | JGI IMG/M metagenome (GOLD analysis project Ga0302197, IMG submission 193526) | Peat permafrost microbial communities from Stordalen Mire near Abisko, Sweden - II_Bog_N2_1 | ecosystem: Environmental > Terrestrial > Soil > Wetlands > Peat | place: Sweden: Abisko...
ATTCTATTCATTAGGATGACGATCCAGTTTTTTAGGAAGGGTGGCTGAGCCCGGTCGAAGGCACTCGACTCGAAATCGAGCGTGGGGTTATTCCCACCGTGGGTTCGAATCCCACCCCTTCCGCCATGCCCTTCAATCGCCCTCCAACCCGTATAAACACTAGGTTTGCTGGTTTTGTCGGTCTTCAAAAAAGGCCGTTTTTTGGCCAAGTGTCCCTAAAAGTGTCCCTTTTTGGATTGGAAGAGAGCAACTCGTCAGAAGCCAGGTACAAGGAAAATACTCCTCCTTTACTGCTCTGTAACGGTGTTCTGGGAGCTTCGGTAAAGTATCTGCACAACCGGGAGAACCCAGAAAATGCAGAACAGATACCGTCTTTACCGCCGATCCAATAGGTCAAACGGCACCTACTACGCTCAGGATAACAGCACAGGGGCTCGTGAAAGTCTCGGGACCAAAAGCAAGTCCGAGGCAGAAAAACTTCTCCAAGCCAAAAACGACGCCCACGCCCAACCAATTCTGAGCAGGGAGCTGGCAAAGGTTTACCTGCAAGCTCAAGATCCGTGCTTTGGCCAAAGAACATGGGGAGATGTGGCCCGACTCATTGATTGTGCCTATGAGGGCAGTACCAAGGAACGTTTTCAAAAATTTCTCCGAAGCGCTCCCGTGCGCCCGTTGATGAATCGGCGGCTGGTGGAAACCAGTTCCAGTGACTTTTTGGAAGTGTTCGCCCATGGGAAAGCAGGGGTGTCAACCAATGTGCAACTCCGCATTCTGCACAACCGGGCGCTCGATTTGGAATGGATTCTCCGTCCCGTTCTATCCAAGCGGGCATGGCCAAAAATCAAATATGGCCACCGCCAAGGAATTACACGGGAGCAGCATGAGACCATCCTGAAGATCACTCCGACGAAAGAATATCGCCTCTTTTTTGAGCTTCTGTGGCTCACAGGGGGAAGCCAAACTGACATCGCAAATCTGAATGCTGAGGACATAGACTGGAATACTCGCCGTCTTTTTTACGCACGTCAGAAGTTGAAATCTTCCGGGCAGGGCAATGCCTGCCTGGTCATAGGGACGGCTTTGGAATCAGTGCTCAAGCAGCTTCCGAGCGATGGGAAACTCTTTCCTCATGTCTCCACATTGGGAGAAAGTGATCGGAGTAGTTACTTTTGCAGGAGGAGGATCAAGGCAGAGTTACCCAAGGGGATTGTTCTACATTCCTACCGATACGGTTGGGCCGAACGCGCCCAAAGAGCGGGTATGCCAGAACGAGAAGCGATGGCTCATCTCGGACACGGAAGCAAAGCCGTCCACAGGGCGTATGCTCGTGCAGCCGACCGAGTGACAATGCCTCTGGAATGGTATGAGGAACAATCGAGCAAGAAGCTGATCAACTTACAGGATGAACTTGCGAAAAAGGCCAGTATTGCGGCATGAAGAATCCAGTTTGCTTTGCCAGTAGTGTTTTTTGAACAGCGGTGATTCACTCAGGACTGAGTTTTCGTGTGGGTAAGGGAGGCACCCGCCCCACCTCGACCAATCCCAGACGATAGTGCCAGAAATGCCAGGAGCGGGAATTGAACATGCCGATTTCTGCATGGTGGATGACCTCACGGAGATTCCCTCTCCCCAGGCCTTTTTCCAGGAGACAGACATCACTCCAATCGCCCAGATTCATGACTTGGGCGGCGACTTGAAGGGGGCTCTCCATGGCCTCTCTGAGCGTTTTCCACCAGACCTAGCGCTTAGCCAAGGAGGCAAAATCTCCAGACTTTTTCCAAGTCTCGAAGTCCTGCGATGGCAGTACGGCCTTCATTGTTGATGAGCATACCTTGCCTTGGTGCAGACTTCAACCAGCTCCCAAGTGGGAGCAGTAAGCTGGTTTTTACCCGCCACCGTGTGGCGACGATGAAAGCAAAACCGCCCCATGCCACCACCATTCGGCATACCAACTGCCTCCCAACGAGGAGACCCATCGACTTCACTTCCGTGCCTTCTCAAATCGGCTGCTTCACCGGAAAGCGACCTGCTTCTTCCCTGACACCATGGCACAACAATGCTTTAGGCTCGCTCATTTGCGGCCTCTGCTTCGGGACTCGGAAGCTTCGACCTCTCGTCCCATGCCTCCTCACAGAGTCCGCAAATCAGCTCAACTTTTCCGACCAGCGGCTTCATCGATTCCTTCCCTCCTTGCCCTGCCCTGACACCCGGCTGCGTCGGGAACGAATCGGCAGCATCTGCTTTGACTCTGCAAGCCCTCTCCCTGAAACCCCAGTTCAGGCCTCCTTGACCCACCTACTCCGACGCACGGAGTTCTCTCACCTTTGCGGTCGTTTTCCCGGATCAAACGACCGGCAGGATAGCACTTTCCCCGGGGGAAAGCGCGAGCGGGCCGCTGACGCTATTTTCCCGCTGGCCCTACGCGTGTCAGGCACGCTCCGGGAAGAAGCCTCTTCTCTCAAAAACAGCATCAAACCTTCCAGATAACCCACCATGGCTCGCAATCAGAAACCCGGCACCGCCCGTATTGATCTCGACATCAGCGTCGAGGGAAAACTCCGCTTTGCCACCCTTCATGAATCCCTCGGCTTCAAGACCAAGGCCCAGACCTTCGAGGCGATTCTCTATTTTGTTTCCACGAAAGACAAAATCGATCCCGCCGTGCTGAGTCGGATCGAGGTGAAACTCGATCACATGTTCGAGGCGCTCGAAACGGTCCTATGAAGAACGGGCAAATCTTCGCTCACAAATCCACCGCCAATGCAAAACGGAATAGAAGAGATTCCTAATCAACAGTCTTGTTTTTTGCGAAAGAGTTTGCAAAGGATCCTTGCATGGAAAGTCATCTGGTCGCCTCGATGTGTCTGGAGCAAAAACTCTGCTACTATCTTTCGCCGCTCATGCTGTTTGTGGTCTGCGTTGTCTGCCCAATAATTCTGACGTTTTTCGGACTCTGTCTCTTTAGGAGGATTGTCGCCTCCAGTTTTCTGAAGCAGAATCATGATGTGACCGGGCCGTTTTTCAGCACATTGGGCACGGTCTATGGGATTTTTTTGGCCTTTGTTGTCTCTACGATGTGGCAGCAGTTTTCGACAACTTCTACCAATTTAGTTCAAGAGGCACGGTATCTTGGGGATCTCTATTTCGCCACAAAGGCATTTGCGCAACCCGAGCAGGGGGAGCTGCAACAGCTCTTGCGAAATTATCGTGATTCGGTGGTGAACGAGGAGTGGAAGAGCATGGAGCAGGGAGAGGCCAATCCAAAAAGCAGGCAATTACTTGAGCAGATTGGTTCTGTCTATATGCACTACAAACCTAACAATGAGTCCGAGAACGAATTTTTGCATGTCTCTATCCAGTATGTGACATCTATGACAGGATTGCGAACTTCACGCATTGATGACTCCTCCTCGGGGCTCATTCCACTTCTTTGGGTGGTGCTCCTGATTGGTGCCGCTGCAACCATCTTCTGCTCTTTTCTCTTTGAAGCCAGGAACTTCAGGATCCAGGCCGTGATGACCATTCTTCTTACCGGGGTGATTTGCATGACATTCTACACAATCATTGATCTCGACTTCCCCTTCACGGGAGGGACAACCGTTTCTCCCGAGCCGCTCCAGAGCTTAAAGATGCAGTAGGGGAATCCGATCACACTTTCAGTTGTCCGTGCCACGGATCGACCTTTGACGAGAACGGCAAGGGAAGTCGGTTGCTGGTTTGGTAAGCGTTGGTCTGCCTATCTGATCGCTGAGAACCCCCTCCGAAGAATCACGGGGCAGCGAACGATAACGGGTGAAGCGCAGGTTGCTCTTGGCGCGAGTGACGAAGAAGGCTCCTGCCAAAACGATCCGAGCCAGTCGTGCAAAATCCATGTAACCGCGATCCATCACATAGAAGGCACCTGCCTCGAAGAGAAGCCCGTCGAGCCAGAGAACATCGGTCTTGCGGGCTATGCTGATATGGATGCAGGTCGGGATAGGGCCTCGCAGATCGAGTTGGGTGTGTATCTTGATCCCGGCTTTGGTGGTGCGAAAGTCGGCCCGTGTTCATGGCCATCCATCCTCCTCAGCAGGATCTCAAAATTCAAACGCGTCACATCTTTTTTATCTCGCAACACTCTAATCATGAATGAATATCAACAGAAAAAATCCCGCTCAACCGGACGCTAGTGAGAATATCCGTCGGATTTTTAACAATGAATTACTCGATCTCTCCTGCCGTTTCGGTTATCCAAAAATGCTTTCATGAAACGCCCCTTAGTTCTTTTGCTCGGTCTGTTTGCAATGACTGCCTCCACCAGTCTGCTAGCCGATCCTGCCAATCCAGCAGTGTCTCTTTTGGATACCAATACCCCGGATGCCAAAATCGTGACTCCTGCTGATTCCGGCAACTCGGGCACCAACAGTGACACTCAAGAGCAGCTTTGGAATCTTCATTTTCAGAATACGGACATTGTGCAGTACCATCCCGGATTTTCTTCACTCTACACCGGCCCCCAGAGTCTTTCAGGAACTCCGGCGCAAGCGGAGACAGTTTCCGCTGATATCTACGCTGGTTTGCGTCTCTGGCAAGCGGCACAGATTCACCTTGATGGGCTGATGTATCAGGGATTCGGGTTTGACGGCACTCACGGAGTTGCCGGGTTCCCCAACGGGGAAGCTTTCAAGATTGGCACATGGATTCCCAAATTCAATCTGGCAAGATGCTTTATTTCCCAGGTTTTTGGATTTGGAGGGCCTCAGGAAATGATTCAGGATGACCAGACCCATCTGGCTGGCCAGCAGGATATTTCCAGACTGACCGTGACTGCGGGCAGAATGAGTGCCACGGATATTTTCGATAACAATACCTATGCTGGTAGTCCACGTACTCAGTTCATGAACTGGGATTTTCTGTCCGACGCCGCCTGGGATTTTCCGGCGGATTCCCTCGGCTTCATCAGCGGCATCGCCTTTGATTTCAACCAAAAGGATTGGGCTCTCCGTTACGGGGTTTTCCAGGTGCCGGATATGATCAACGGCATGGTTGAAGACGATCAGATTCTCAAGGCATGGGCGATGGTGTCAGAAGCTGAACGACGCTTCACGATCAATGAGCACCCCGGAAAACTCCGCTTCCTTGCCTATATGAACCAAGCTGATATGGGAAACTACCAGCAGAGTCTCGACAACATGGCCGCCTATGGAGGCCCGATTAATATCGCCGCGACCAGGACCTATTCCCTGAAATACGGATTTGGCCTCAATGGCGAACAGGAGATCGTCAAGGATGTCGGGATTTTCTCACGCATCGGATGGAGCAACGGACAGACGGAGGACTGGATGAACACAGATGTCGATTGGACCGCGACACTCGGTCTGAGCGTTGCAGGTAGCTATTGGAACCGGCCCAATGACACCTTCGGAACAGCCTATGCGATCGACGGACTATCAGCCGTGCATGCGCTTTACTTCAATGCCGGAGGCCAGGGATTGTTACTCGGAGATGGAGCGCTCAATTATGCCACCGAGCAGGTTTCGGAAACCTACTACAGCTTTCAGATAGCCAAGGGCGTGACGCTGACCGCTGATTATCAGTTTATTAATAATCCGGGTTACAACATTGTCCGCGGACCCGTTTCCGTGCTCAGTGCCAGGGCTCATTTCGAATTCTAGCGATCATTGATGAACCAGATCTCCATTTTGGATTTTCTGCTGCGTGTTGGATGTGCGCTTTTTTGCGGGTTGCTGATCGGCTTTGAACGACAGTGGCATCAGCGGCAGGCGGGGATGCGCACCTATATCCTGGTCGCTGTGGGCTCTGCCTTATTCGTGATGGTCTCCGCTCTCACCAAGGGAGACAACAGCCCAACCCGCATCGCCGCCCAGATCGTGACGGGCATTGGTTTTCTGGGGGCTGGTGTCATCATGCGCAGCGGCTTCAATGTGCGCGGACTCAATACGGCGGCCACAATCTGGAGTTCCGCTGCAGTGGGCACCCTCGCCGGAATCGGTCAGCCATTCTATGCGATCATCGGAGCTTTCACAGTGCTCGGCATCAATCTCTTCCTGCGCCCCCTGGCCAATATGGTGAACCAGCAACCCGCCGATCCCGCCGAGCAGGATATCAATTACCTGCTAGTTTTCACGTGCTGGGGAAGGGAAGCCTCCAGGATGCGCAATCTGCTGGTGCAACTCGTGGGGGTTTCGCCGCTCTGCCTGCATGAACTGGAAAGCGTCGTCGGTCAGAACGAAAAACACATCACCTTCAAGGCGATCCTTACGGCGGCTGAAAAAAGCGATGCTCAGATCGAGCAAATTGTCAGCAGGATCGCGCTAGAAAGAAATCTTGTCGGCATCAGTTGGCAAATCACCCCGTCAGGAACCTCTGGCGAGGGGTAGGTTAAATACCGTCACCTATCGTGAACGCTTGGATCGTCAAAACCTTTGGCAAATCACCATCTTTGTCCGGAGTGGCTGCTCTAGGACTTGTGCTGATGATCGGATTCATCGACTGCGCCACAGGATACGAGATATCCATTTCGGTTTTTTACCTTCTTGCGATCGCTCTGGCCGCCTGGTTTTCTGGAATCGGGTGGGCATTCGTCATCTGCGCGCTCAGCGTGACGGTCTCTTTGATTTCCGATATCGTGGCGGGCGCGAGCTATACCAGCAAGCTTGTCCCGATATGGAATGCAGGGGTTACGGGATCTTTTTACCTGCTCTTTGTCTGGCTCCTGTTGCGCCTGAAATCGACGCAGGAAAAGCTGGAAGAAAAAGTTCGTGAACGTACCAGTGAGTTGACTGCTGAAATGGAAAGGAGGCAGAAATTGGAAGAGGAGCTTCTTTCTGTGAGCGAAAGGGAACAACAGCGCATCGGGCGCGATCTGCATGACAGTCTCTGCCAGCATCTGACGGCCACCGCGTTGGCGGGACAAGTGTTGGAAGAAAAACTGGCTGTCAGATCCTCTCCCGAAATTCTGGATGCACAACGGGTCGTCAAACTTATTGAAGAAGGCATCGATATCGCCCGCAGCTCGGCTAGGGGGCTTTTCCCAACACTGCTTGAGAAGCAGGGATTGATGTCCGCATTGGAAGAGCTGCTTGTGACCACAAGTGATCTTTCAGGAGTTCAATGTCTTCTGGAGTCTGAAGCCCCTGTGATGATTCGGGATTCCGGTGAGGCAGTTCACCTGTTTCGCATTGCCCAGGAGGCTGTGAGGAACGCCGTGAAACACAGTGGTGCGCGCACGGTTGTCGTCCGTTTCACGGAAAATGAGAGTGGTATTCTGCTTGAGGTGAAGGATAACGGGGCTGGGATCACGGCAGGCTCTCTGGATGACAAAGGTCAAGGTGGCATGGGATTGCAGATCATGAGGCACCGTGCCGCAATGATCGGAGCATCTTTTGAGGTCAAAAGCGATTTCAACGGGACGGTAGTGGCTTGTTTGCTCTATCGTGAAGCCCCAAGCATTTATCGCTGATATGAAGGACTCCTTTCCCAAGAGAAAAATTTTCCTGCTTGATGACCATCCCCTGGTAAGAGAGTGGCTGACGAATCTGATCAATCAACAGCCAGATTTCGTGGTTTGCGGGGAAGCCGGAAGCGGCCCGGAAACCCGTGAATGCATTATGAAGTTGCAACCTGATGTCGCCATCGTGGATATCTCCCTTGCCGAGGGCTCGGGGATCGAAGTGATCCGGGATATCCGGCTTCTGTCACCGAGGACCGTAATCATCGTTCTTTCCATGCATGACGAATCACTCTACGCAGAGCGTGCTTTGCGGGCCGGGGCAAGAGGATATGTCATGAAGAGAGAGACGACAAAAAAAATCATCACCGCGATCCGGCAGGTCCTCGAAGGCAAACTTTATATCAGTGAAAAATTTGCCTCAGCCATCACAGAAAGGCTCATGCTGGGGAAAAAAAACGCAGAATCTTCCTTGGAGCACCTCAGTGACCGGGAGCTGGAAGTATTTCGCATGCTGGGAGAAGGGATGGAGACCCGGCAGATTGGAGAGTCCCTGCATATCAGCATGAAGACCGTGCAAGTCTATTGTGCAAGGATCAAGGAGAAGCTGGGATTGGGCAATGCTACCGAACTTCTGCGCGAAGCAATACGCTGGCACGAAAGCCAGTAGGGGAAAAAGCTGAAACTGAGGCCGAAGGCCCTGAAATCCTTTTAGGTTTCAAGCTTCATCCATCCTTCTCCACGTACGACTCCACCCTACAGGAAGTAGGGACTCCGTTCTACAGACAAGCCTATATCAACTCTTTATGTTTTAGAGCGTGAAATTGAAGAACAAGAAGAGCCTTCCTATTGCCATAGTTATTCTGGTGGTGCTCGTGATCGTGGCTACCCGGTTTGGTGGGCTTCTCAAATCTGGAGTCGAGCACACGAAGGATGAGGCTTCCTCTCTGAAGGAATCGGTCCAGCCCGTGACCAACAGCGCACCCTCGGTGGAGTTGACAGATTCCCAGCTTGCCTCGATCAAGCTGGGTGTAGTGGGAGAAACCCCGTTTCCTTTGGAGAAAGAGGCCGTCGGCAGTATTGATTACAACGAGGATGTTTCCGTCCAAGTTTTCCCTCCTTATCAGGGAAAGATCGTTAAGGCATTCGCCAACTTGGGTGATGATGTTCATGCAGGGCAGCCACTTTACACAATCAACAGTCCAGATCTGCTGGCGGCGGAATCGACTTTGATTGGAGCGGCTGCAATCCTGGATCTGACCAGTAGGGAACTCGTTCGGGCTAAGGCTCTTTATCAATCGGGTGAAGGGATTGCCCAACGGGAGCTGGAACAGGCGATTTCCGACCAGCAGTCAGCCGAGGGAGAGCTCAAGACGGAACGAGACATTGTTTGTCTCTTTGGCAAAAGCGATAACGAAATCGATCAGATCATCGCCTTACGCAAGGCCGACCCGGTTCTTGTGGTGTCGAGTCCCGTCGCAGGCCGTGTGACGGCGCGCAATGCGCAGACGGGTCTTCTGGTGCAACCGGGAGTGGCCCCTGCTCCCTTCGTGGTCTCGGATCTTGCTGGCAAGTGGATGGTGGCGAATGTTGTCGAAATCGATACTCCATTCCTCAAGGTGGGGCAGCCGCTCAAGGCTCGCGTGATGGCTTATCCCAACCGGATTTTTGAAGGGAAGATTGCTGCCCTCGGGACTGCTGTGGATCCGAATACCCACTGTCTCATGGTGCGAAGCGAGATTGAGGATCCCAAAGGGGAACTGCGGCCCGGGATGCTGGCCAACTTTGTGATTCAGGTCGAGTCGCCTATGAAATCACCTGCCATTCCTGTGAACGGCGTGGTTCGCAACGGTGATGGCACGAGGGCGGCCTGGGTGACTACGGATCGCCATCACTTCACACAACGCATCGTTAAAATTGGCTCTCAGAAAGAGGGACAATATCAGGTTCTTGAAGGATTAAGTCCGGGGGAGACCGTCGTGATAGATGGAGCAATTTTTCTCAGCAATATGCTTCAGGCTCCCGTGGATGACGATTAGTCCGATCTCTTTTTCAAGAGACCTTCATGACTCTTCACTTTTTAAAGGCTCCTCATGCTTAATTCTATTATCTCCTTCTGCCTTAGTCGTCGGGCCATTGTCGTGCTTGCCTTGGTTGGTTTTGCCGGCGCGGGTTTCATGGCTTTTCAGAAACTCAATATCGAGGCCTATCCCAATCCGACACCCGTCACTCTGGAAATCACAGCCCAGGCGCCTGGGCTCTCGGCAGAGGAGATGGAGCGCTACTACACGACGCCCATGGAGATCGCTCTCTATGCTACCCCGGGCGTCGAGATCATTCGCTCTACTTCGTTCTACGGGCTCTCATTCGTCCGCGTTCTCTTCAAATATGGGATTGACTACCATTTTGCCTTCGCTCAGGCGGCGATTGCCTTACAGCAAAATGTGGCTCTTCCCGGCGGGCAGATTCCTCAGATCCAACAGAATAGCGCGACTGGGGAGATCTACCGTTATCAGGTTGTCGGTCCTCCACACTTCGGTCTGACGAATCTTCGCACTGTTCAGGATTGGATCGTAGCCCGTCGGTTGCTGACCATACCGGGCATCGTTCAGATCAACAGCTGGGGTGGCACTACCAAGGAATTCGAAGTCGATGTCGATCCTCAGAAGCTGGAAGCCTATAATCTGACGGTTCCTCAGATTCTCACTGCTCTGGGCAATGCGAATATCAACGTGGGAGGCCGCGAAATTAAAATTGGCCAGCAGTCGATCAATATCCGGGGCATCGGGCTGATCAATGACGGAGGAGATGATGATCTCGTTCAGGGGAACAAGGTGAAGGACATCGAGGATGTTGTCCTGACGCAAGCCAATGGTGTTCCCGTCCTGATTAAGGATGTGGCAAAGGTGAAGGTCGGATTCGTGCCGAGACTCGGTATTTGCGGACGTGATCACGACGACGATGCGGTGGCCTCCATCGTCGTGATGAGTCGCGTGGGAAAAACGGCTGACTTGCTTCCCAGGGTGAAGGAAGAGATCGAAAAAATGAACCATGACGGAAGCCTTCCTTCGGGGGTGAAACTTGTTCCTTTTTATGATCGCAGCACGCTGACGGGAGTGACGACCCACACTGTGCTTCATAATCTTCTATTTGGCTGCATTCTGGTCTTTCTGATCCAATGGATTTTCCTGGGTGACCTGCGCAGTGCGATCATTGTGGGTGCGAATATCCCCTTCGCCCTCTTCTTTGCCATCATGATGCTGGTGCTGATGGGGGAAAGTGCCAACCTTCTCTCCATCGGTGCCGTCGATCTTGGTATCATCGTCGATTTTGCGGTGATTCTCGTGGAAAATATTTTCAGGAATTTTCAAAAGAATTCGGAGGAGAAAGAGCGTCTGCTGAATCGTCTCTCGGAGGGCTTCTACGGAGCCGACCCCACGCAGGCCTTGAGTGAAAAACCCAATCCTGGATGGACCGACCGTCTGAAATTGATCCTGATCAGCGCCTTACAGGTCGAGAAGGCCGTCCTTTTTTCAGCCCTCATCACCGTGGCCGGGTTCGTCCCCCTCTTTACGATGGAGGGAGTCGAGGGGCAGATCTTTGGCCCTATGGCGCGGACGTATGGATACGCGCTTTTGGGTTCCCTGATCTCTACCTTTACGGTCACCCCTGTACTTGCCTCTTTTCTGCTTCCCAAACAGATCAAGGAAACAGAGACCGGCATTGTCCGATTCCTGCATTCCCTCTACAACCCGGCGCTCCGTTTTGCACTGAGCCATCGCCACCTGATCGTCGGCTTGGGAGTGGCCTTTCTGGCGCTTGCGGCTTTCTGTGGTTCCAGGCTTGGCAGCGAATTTCTGCCGCAGCTTGAAGAGGGAAATTTCTGGATCCGGGCTTCGATGCCGACCACCCTCTCACTGGAGGATGGGGAAGCTTCCACGCGGAAAATGCGCGAAATTCTGCTGAAGCACCCCGAAGTGATCACGGTGGTTTCCCAGCATGGTCGGCCAGACAACGGCAGCGATGCAGCCCCTTTCTCCAATGTCGAACTGTTTGTGCCCTTGAAGCCTTTTGACACATGGCCGAAGGGGTTGACCAAGGAAAAACTAACCAAGGAGGTTGAGTCGGAGTTTGAGAATGCCCTGCCGGGAGTGAATTTCAATTTCTCCCAATACATCCAGGATAACATTGAGGAAGCGATTTCCGGCGTGAAAGGGGCCAATTCTGTCAAGATTATCGGTCCCAATCTGGAGATGCTTGAGAAGATCGCTGCACAGGTCAGGGACGAGATGGGCAAGGTCCCCGGAATCGCCGATCTCGGCATCTTCCCGTTGCTCGGACAACCCAATCTCAACATCAAGGTCGATCGGGCCAAGGCCTCCCGCTACGGGCTCAATTCTGGGGATGTGAATGCTATTATTCAGACCGCCATGGGCGGCTCTGTTGCAACCACGGTGCTGGAAGGGGATCGTCAGTTTGGGGTGGCTGTTCGTTTCGCTTCCGACGAGCGCAACAGCGTCGAGAAGATAGGCAATATCAAGGTGGCCTATCAGACCTCGGCAGGAGTGAACGCCTACATTCCGCTCAAGGAACTCGCCGACATCAGCCTCGATACCGGGGCTTCCTGGATCTATCACGAAAGTACGCAACGCTTCATCCCGATCAAGTTCAGTGTCCGAGGCCGTGATCTCGGTGGTACTGTCACTGAAGCGCAGGAGCGCATTGAGAAAAACATCAAACTGCCAAGCGGTTATCGCATGATCTGGTCGGGAGAATTTGGCGATCTTCAGGATGCCCAGCGACGTCTTGTCATTATCGTGCCGATCAGTCTCCTGTTGATCGGAGGACTTCTCTACTGTCTCTTCAATTCCGTCACGGAATGTATTCTGACATTTTGCGGGGTGCTTTTTTCCGTGGCAGGGGGACTCCTGGCGCTTTATGTCTCCGGCCTGAATTTCAGCATTTCAGCAGCAGTTGGATTTATCTCGCTTCTTGGTGTTTCGGTGATGAATGGCATTCTGCTGCTCACCTATTATACGCGGTCCAAAATCCGTGGAGGGGCTCCCTTGGAAGTCATGTTCGAGTCTGCGACCACCCAGATGAGGCCGTTGCTCATGACGAGTCTTTCCGCCTGCATCGGCCTGCTTCCTGCGGCGATTTCCACCGGTATTGGAAGCCAGGTGCAGCGTCCCCTGGCCACGGTGATTGTCGGAGGGATGCTTGTCGGTCCCCTGCTGCTTCTGATCGTCGTGCCTGCTCTGAAAATGATGTTTTTGGGTGGTGATCTCAAGCATGAGTCCGAAGAGAAAAAAGCCTAAGATGAAAAGAACGAAACTCCTTCAGATACTCTTGCTGGCCGGGGGCTGCTCGTGTGCTGCCACTTTTGCTGAGACATCCTCGGAGCATACTTCGGGAGAGGGTACGGTGAATCATCAAAAGCCAGCCGTTTCGCCCCAGTCAAAAGAGACAAAGAAATCCCAGGAAAAGGCAGCCACTTCAGGGCAATCCGGGACAAAATCTTCCAGCGTTACCGACAAGAGCGCCCACTCTGCAAAGAGTACCAATGCGACTCCGAAGAAAAAAGCCCTACAGTCACAACCAAGTATGCCGCAGCACGCCCGACAGGTTGTTGATTCACACCAGGCGAATGGAACAAAACCTGATTTTGCCCCACTCAAGGCCGCCCCGTTCCAGCCGACTTCTTCTCTTGCTAGTGACACAGTGAAGGTGTCTGCGAGCACTCCTTCCCGTCAGTCTGTTGTGGGAAAATCCTCAAACAAGAGCGGACTTTCTCAGTCATTGCCGAGCGTGATTTATCGGAGCATCGCCGTGCCTCATTCGGGCCTCGGACAACTGATGCCCTCTTCTGCCAAGAACTCGGCGGCATCCATCAATGGGACCGGGATAAGGAACCCCAAGCGTTCAGCCAACCTGATACCATGAAACGATCCTATCCTTTGCGGGCCTTCCGCATGATTTCGCTTGCCTCCTCCGTAGTCTTAATGAGCTGCTCGGTCGGTCCGAATTTCAAGAAACCTGTGGCCCCGGATACTGGAAGCTATTCGCAGAAGCCGTTGCGCAATCCCGAGGGAACCGCAGGGGTCAGGGGCGGAGAAGCGCAGCGCTTTGTTCAGGATCTCGATATCCCGGCCCAGTGGTGGACCCTCTTCCATTCCAGAGCCCTCAACACCCTGGTTGAAGATTCGCTCAAGGCTAATCCGAATGTCAAAGCGGCTCAGGATGCACTGGCGGTAGCCAGGGAAAATGTTGCCGCCCAGACGGGAGCTTATTATCCGAGTGTTTCAGCAGGTTTGGCGGCAAGTAGTCAGACTACATCGCAATCCTTGTCTCCCGTACTGAACTCAAGCACTTTTCAATTTACGCTCTTTACTCCCGAGGTTCTGGTTTCCTATTCGCCCGATGTTTTTGGCCTAAACAGGCGCACTGTGGAGTCGTTGAAGGCGCTGGCCGAGCAACAGCATTTCCTTCTGGAAGCAACCGACATTACCCTGAGTGCGAATGTGGTTACTGCGGCCATTCAGGAAGCCTCCCTGCGAGGGCAGGTGGCTGCCACGCAGGAGATCATTGAGATTAACCGGAAGATGGTGGAGACGCTCAAGAAGCAGGTGACCACCGGCTATGCAAGTCAGCTGCCTCTTGCCCAACAGGAAGCGCAGCTCGCTCAGGTGGTCGCCACACTGCCGCCGCTGATGAAGCAACTCTCCCAGCAACGGGATCTGATCTGTGTGCTTGCCGGAAAATTTCCAGGGCAGGAACCTACAGCAACATTCACTCTTTCCTCACTCGAACTGCCGCGCGATCTTCCCGTGAGCCTTCCTTCCAGGCTGGTGGAGCAGAGGCCCGATGTCCGTCAGGCTGAGGAAAATCTCCATTCCGCCTGCGCTCTAGTAGGGGTCGCCGTGGCCAACCGCCTGCCGATCTTCCCCTTGACGGGCAACCTCGGCAGTACGGCCACGCAAATCAGCCAGGTGTTTGCCCCGGGTAATGGCTTTTGGACCTTGGCCGGAGCGGTGACCCAGCCAATCTTTGAGGGGGGAACCCTGCTGCACAAAGAACGCGCTGCCAGAGAGGCTTATCGCCAAGCCAATGAACAGTATCGTGCCGTCGTGCTAACCGCCCTTCAGAATGTCGCCGACACACTCCATGCGCTGGAACAGGATGCCGCAGCCCTAAAGGCGGCACAGGATGCGGCGCTTGCCGCCAAGAAGACACTGGATCTGACTAACCGTCAGGTCCAGACCGGCTATGCCAACTCTCTGGCGCTGCTCGCCGCCGAACAGGCATACCAACAGGCGGAGATTAATCTTGTGCAGGCCCAATCCAATCGTTTTGCCGATACCGCAGCTCTCTTCCAATCGCTTGGAGGCGGATGGTGGAATAACGAGCAGAACCCGCAAAAAATAACCAGATAATGTAAAGGATTATGCAGAGAACAATTTTTTGTCTTAGTGCTTTTTTTCTGCTTTTTGGCAGTTTCAGTCTTACTGTTTTTGCTGCTCCAACGATTTCTTGTACCTCAGATAATGTGGTGCGCATAAGTAATACGCGAGTAGAAAAAGCGCCTGGCGGGGGCGCCTTTGTGTTCGGTATGGTAGAGCCATTATACCGATATTCCTCTTCACTACACGTGATCGTGCATGTTTTTATCTATGATGTGAAGGGCAAGCTGCTCGCGGAGAAAGCAGACAAGATCAGCAGTGACAAACTTAATAGATCGCGTGTCAACTTAATACCGATGGCCTCTTATATCGTATCTTTTCCTTGGTTCCCTTCCCAAATTGCAAAAGTAGTTGTTATTGAGAGTAGTGGTAAAGTTCAACCACCTAAGCCGTAATGCTCAAAAGTATTGTCAGCGAGATCGACATGCCTTGTTGCTGGCAATTATTCGAATTCAAAACGAGTCGATTCGATTCTATTCGAGGCTGATCGGCACCCTTCTTGTAATGTTTTCTAACGGACTCGAATTCCTTCGGACGATGTTCGACGCGATTCGAACCTTTTCTGTGACGCAAGGATCTCCTTCGACATATTGCGGCTCTTTTCAAAACCCTCTTCAGAAAGGGTTCCGCAGGATGTAATTTCTGCTACTGTGTTGCGCGGTGGTGTGAGTGCAGGCAGATATTCGTTGCCGCCTCCCGGCAATATGTCTCCGTGGAAGCCGAGATCTTTTCGATGGGAGCTTCGCTCCAAATCGGGAGCCATGGAGCGATGCTTCTTGAGTTGAATCCGAACATCAATTTTCAACGCCTATGTTCTCCTCCAAGAAACTCAACAGTAGTCAGGAAATCCTCTCCCTGATGAATTGTCGTCGTTTACCGGCGCGACTCAGTACGGGCGAAGCCGCTGCGATCTTGGGATTTCAGGAACACGATATTGCTCCGCTCATTGCTGTCAAATTGCTGATGCCTCTAGGAAAACCTGCGCCGAATGCTCCAAAGTATTTTGCTTCCGTGGATATCCTGGCTGCTACTCAAGATCGGGAATGGCTCTCTCAGGCAACGCGGGCTCTGGCGAAATATTGGCAGGGAAAGAACCAACGGAAAAAGACAACCCGCTCGGGCATGCCGACCTTCGATGCTGTCGCTTAAAGATGCTCTTAACTCATGTTTTACTTCGTGCGTGGAATTACTATCTAAAGATGGTATATCTAAAATACCACTTTTAAGTAGTATCTTGCGATTACTACACTGGGATGGTAGAAGAAGTCTGTGAACAAGAACTATCCGGTCTCCACACCGATCCAACTCTCTCAGACCCTTAAGGCGCTGAGACATGCCTCTGGATTGAGTCAGGAAGAGGCGGGGCGTTTGCTGGGAGTCAATCAGAAGCGTCTTGCGAGGATCGAGGCTGCTCCAGAGCGGACGAGTTTCGAGCAGATTTCCCGCCTTGTCACGGCGCTTGGGGGAAGGCTGGAGGTGAGTGTTGTCTTTGCGGCTGATGCCAAGAAAACAACCGAGAAGAGTGCTCTGAAGGCACCCTCAAACTGGTAGTTCTCTGCCATGGCAACCAGGACACTCAGATCCCCGCTGGTCATCTGGATGAACGGCATCAGGGTAGGCGTCTGGAGTCCTCCGCTCTCCAACGCATCAAGTTTCCAATATGATCCGGAGTGGATTGATACGCCTGAGAGGAGGGTTCTTTCCCTGTCATTACCCTTCACTCCTGGAAATGTCCCTCTTCGTGGAAAGATGGTGACGGATTTCTTCGATAATCTGCTCCCCGACACGGAGGAAATCCGGAGGAGGATCATGGCACGTTATGGGACTCGCTCAACAAAACCATTTGATCTGCTCACTGCTGTTGGAAGGGAATGCGTGGGTGCAATCCAGCTTCTGCCAGAGGGGGAGTCGTCGGACGGCTTTGATCTCATCAAGGGCGAGGTGCTCGATGAAAAAGGTATCGAATTGGCGCTCGGTGCGGCGATCTCGGGGAGTCCCCTCATGGCTGTCGAGATGGAGGAGGAGTTCAGAATCTCGATAGCCGGAGCGCAGGAGAAAACGGCGTTTCTATTTCACAAGGGACAATGGTGGCGTCCCAGTGGGGCGACACCGACCACCCATATCTTCAAGCTGGCGCTCGGACTGATCGGAAATCTCCAAGTGGACATGCAGGGATCCGTGGAGAATGAATGGCTCTGCTCCCTCCTTATGAATGCCTTTGGTCTCAAGACGGCAAAGTGCGAGATTCTGCGTTTCGGTGAAAGAAAGGTGCTCTCGGTGGAGCGTTTCGACCGGATGCTGATGGGTGGACCGTGGATTGCGCGGCTACCTCAAGAGGATTTCTGTCAGGCCCTTGGAGTGCCGGTCTCGGGAAAATATGAAAACCAAGGAGGGCCGGGCATCGCGGATATCCTTGGGGTTCTCAATGCAAGCTCCACCGCTATGGAAGACAAGCGGGCCTTCGTAAAAGCCCAAATCATTTTTTGGCTGATGGCTGCGACTGATGGCCATGCTAAGAACTTCTCGATCTTCCATGAGCGTGGTAGCGCTTATCGGCTGACTCCATTCTATGATGTGCTCTCGATGTGGCCGGTCATCGGTCATGGCGTGGGATTACTCGATCTCAAAAAGGCAACCATGGCCATGGGAGTGAAGGGGAAAAGCCTACACCGCAAGATCCAGGAAATCCGTCCCTACCACTGGGACTGGGCGGCAAAGTTGGCGGGACTAGGCGATGCCACCGAACTGATCGAGGAAGTCACCGCGCAAGTCCCCCAAGTTCTGGATCTGGTAGAGAGGGAGATCCCGGAGGACTTTCCCAAGAAAATCCGAGATGCGATTTTTGAAGGGATTCGTAATCAGGCGAAGAAGCTTCTCGAGAAATGACGCTCGCGGTGACGTAGGTTGTCGCGGACGCGGCAGAATTTTGTCCCCTGTGAAGATTTTGTCTTCCTCTCTGCAATGGTGGATGGCTTCTCTCATCAGCCCTGACATTTCAGTCTGACGGCCGGCCAAGCGTGAATCACGACAGCACAGCACTCTTCCTGGTGTGTGAAACCAAAGGCACCATGGTGTTCATTTGCCCGTTTCCGCAAAAATGTCAGAACTGTCGTCCCTGCGCCACCCAGTAGTGCCAGTCCGCGATAGCTTCGGCGGTTTTCTTATCCACATGGACGCCTTCGATCTGGGCAAGGGGAATGCCCAGGGTGTCTTCTTCCCACTCCACCTCCACCATCATTTCTCCAAGCTCGCAGCCCTCGTCGTCGTTCAACATTCCCACCACGGTCACTTGTTCTCCCGGCTTCAGTGGGGATGTTTTGCGAGGTTTGAGGAACTCGACCTCAAAGGGGAAACCCAGGGTATTTTCCAGATAGCAGAACCACCCCGTCCATGCCTCTCTTTCATTGTAGCAGTCCACGATGATTTCCATCGTGATGCGCTCTTCTCGTTCTTCTTCTCGTTTGGGATGTTTATTCATCGAGCAGGGAAATGCAGGGGTAGCGTTTGCGATAGTAAAACCCTTTGAATCGGCGCAAGAGGTATTCAATGCCCTCCGTGGTGTCGCCGGAAAGAAAATAGAGACGCTTTAGGCCTGCGCTTCCCGCCTCCCGGATGACGCGGTGGACGAAGGCTGGGCTTATCGTATCTTCCTCGATAAAGGCTTGCAGAATTTCCATTTCCTTCCGGCTCAACAAATCGCTCCGATTTCCAAGTGCCGAGAGGAGGATGTCGTAACCTTCGATCATTTCAGTTCCCTCCCCTTCGTGATAAAAGAGGGCCACTCCCTTGCCGTTTTCGATGAACTCTTTCGGCAGTCCCATGGACGGAGCCGCATGTTCCCGGCCGTATTTCTCAAGGATTTCCGCCAGATTCTTACCCGCCTTGGCTTCCGAGAAAATCCGCATCCGCTTTTGTTCGGCGGCCGCCGCCGAGAGTCCGTCGGGAAAGACCGCCAAATCGGAGCCGTGATATCGCACGAAATCCGCAAAATGTTCCGTGGCGATATCGCACGCCCGTTGCGCACGGTCCGGGCAGTAGCGATAGGCGACGGCAGAGTTCCTTTCAAAGAAATTCCGCTTCATTTCGGAGAACTCCTTTTTGGAACGAGTCAATGGGTATTGCGCACCCGACCAATACCATTCCCCCCGCCAGGGAACGAGGCTGGCATAAAGCAACTGGTCAACTTGGAAGAGGCAGTCATTCCGTTCAACTTCCATCCGCACGCGGTAGGACTGGTCGTTGATAAGATTGATCGCATCAAGCGTCTCGACCCGGGAATCGCGGAGTTGCCACGATTCGATCCGGTAAAAAGCCGCATGGCGTTCATACCATCCCCGCACCACGGCACGATCGGCATCCGGCAAATCCAGCACGGCGGCCAGGATGTCCAAGGCTCCCAATCCCGACCACTCCGTGCATTCCTGGCACAGAAAATCATCCGTGGCGGCGATTTCATCATTCGCTTCCGGCGTCCTCCGCCGCATGTAGTCCTTGAAGGCGAAGCGAAAAAGAAACGAGCGGGAGCCAAGCCAGATGAGCTTGCGCTTGACCTCCCATCCCCGCCGGTTGGACCCGGACAGAAAGTCGGCCACGGAGGACTGGCGAGGGTGCGCGGAAAAGGCCACCGTAAAATACCCGCTCGCCAATTGCGCGAGGACTCTGAAGCCATCGTGTTTGGGAGAAATGATCTGCTCCGGCTGAAAATGCCGCCATACACTGAAGAGGAAAAACTGGAATCTCCGGACATCCAATGTTTCCGGGACGGGTTCTCCGGGTTTTTCCAAAAGAGGCAGGGAAACATCGAAAAATTCCCGATGAAACGCCTCCAGACTTCTCCAGAGTCCGGTATCGCAGTGGAGGTCTTCCGCAAGCTCTGCCAGGGCGACTGCCAGCTCATCAATATCCGCCTCCTCCAGAAAAAAGGAGTCCGATTCGATGCTCTCGAAACATCTGGCAAGCTGATCCCGGAAGCGCAGGGCGATTTGGAAGATAGCCTTGGTTTCGCTCTTGGGAGCATTGGGAGGACGACTGGATTCTACCAGATTGCGGAATGTCGGGAATCCGCTCATTTCTTTTCGCCTGCCTGTGGAATGAAATCGGCCAGGAAATCCAGATAGCCGCGCGAGCCCGGTTCGTCGCCGGTGCGGATGGCGCAGGACTCCTTGACGGCCTCAAGAGCCTTGGTCCAGTCCACAGAAGGCAATGGACTTTTCTCAATCGTCCCGTCCGGCAATTCCCGCCCTACCACGACAAGATTTTTTCCTTTGATGATTTGATCAAGGAGTTCCGCCAGGAATTGATCCTTTGCACTGGCAAAAGCCGGGATGGGTCGGGGCAGTTTGCCGTCGGCAGCATGGATCGTTTTGATGAGCAGGGATCGGATATTGGAATCGGTCAATGCGATTCCCCTCGATGCCGCCAAGCGGTCACCCTCGTGAATCTTGCTCTCAATGGCAAAGAGGATGCCGGCATAAAAGGGATCGTTCATCAGGTCACCGTGTCGCATAGCAATCCGCAATATGCGGGATTTTTGCATGTGACAATCCGCAATTTTTCAGTCACCCATTTTTACAGGAATGGATACGAAGACCCTGAATGATCGTCTGAGCGCCGCGCTTGCCGAAACTTCGGGTTTGCGGGCGGAGAATGAGAGGCTACGGAAGATGCTGGGGATTTGTGAAGTTTGCCCGGAAATTGTTCCCGTATCAGAGATTCAAGGAACTCAACCAGCCGTGCCTTTGCTCACAGCAGGTGAGAAAATCCGGTTGTTCCGGAATCTTTTTCGGGGACGGGAGGATGTGTATGCCGTGCGATGGAGGAACCGGGAGGGCACCAAGAACGGCTACTCTCCCGCCTGTATCCCCCAAGGCTATTCCGCCTCCAAAGCCGAGGCGCGTGCGAATCGGGAATTTCTCCCGCTGACGGATGCGGTGATCCGAGATCACCTCAGCGGCAAATTGACCATCGGGGTTTACCCTTTGCTCAAAGACGAGAGATGCTGGTTTTTGGCGGCAGATTTCGACAAGACCTCCTGGCAGGAAGATGCTTTGGCTTTCCAGCAAACCTGCACCCAAGCAGAAATTCCATCTTATCTGGAACGATCTCGCTCAGGCAGTGGAGCCCATGTGTGGATTTTCTTCGAACAGGCTACCAGCGCGTCTCTCGCGAGGAAACTTGGTGCAGCAATGCTCACAAGGACGATGGAGAAGCGGCATCAAATCGGGCTGGATTCCTACGACCGTCTTTTTCCCAATCAGGACACCATGCCGCAAGGTGGTTTTGGTAATCTTATCGCTCTTCCTCTCCAGCGTAATCCCCGAAACGAAGGCAATAGCGTGTTTCTCGGGAATGACTTTCGCCCGGTGGCCGATCAATGGAGCCTTCTATCTTTGGCTAAAAGACTCTCCATCGAGAAAGTGCATTCCGTTGTTCGTGAGGCTAAATGCACCGGCAATTTGATTGATGTACGCCTGAGTGTCTGTGATGAGGAGAAAAGCGATCCCTGGCTGATGCCTCCTTCGCGGAAGATGAAGCCGGAAGCCATTGCCGATCCGTTGCCAAATCGTGTGTCCGTAACTTTGGGCAATCTGGTTTATATCGAAAAGGAGGGCCTGCCATCGGCAATGCTGAACAAGCTCCTGAGGCTGGCGGCATTTCAAAACCCGGAATTCTACCGCGCACAGGCCATGCGTCTCTCCACCTTTGGCAAACCTCGGGTCATTCACTGCGCGGAGGAATTTCCCCGTCATCTCGCTTTACCTCGCGGCTGCCAGAATGAAGTTGTGGAACTGCTCGATTCACATGGCATCCAAGTTGAATTGACCGACGAACGGTTTGCTGGAACTCCTCTGGATGCTTGTTTTCATGGCGAGTTGCGGGCAGATCAAGAAAAGCCAGCAGCAGAACTTCTGCGTCATGATACGGGGGTGCTGTCGGCTGGAACCGCCTTTGGAAAAACGGTGGTTGCCGCATGGATGATTGCTGCTCGAAAAACAAATACTCTGGTTCTGGTGCATCGGCGCCAACTCCTCGATCAATGGAGGGAACGCCTTTCCATCTTTTTGGATCTTCCGTTAAAAAATATCGGACAGATCGGTGCAGGACGACGAAAGCCGACTGGTGGGATTGATGTTGCCGTGATTCAGAGCCTGAATCGAAAGGGAGTCGTGGATGATGTTGTAGCCGATTATGGGCAGATCATTGTGGATGAATGTCATCACCTCTCCGCGTTCAGTTTCGAACAGGTGCTCCGTCAAGCGAAAGCCCGTTATGTTCTCGGTTTGACAGCTACGCCATATCGCAAGGATGGCCATCATCCGATCATTCTGATGCAATGCGGCGGCATCCGATATTGCATGAATGCTCGAGAGCAAGCTGCTGCCCGACCGTTTCGCCATCTTGTCCTCCCTCGCTCGACGACATTTCGGCTTCCCATGCAGGTCGCCAAGCCGCCAATTCATGAAATTTATGACCCGCTGATCCGCGATGGATCACGCAATGACCTTATCGTTCAGGATGTGTTGAATGCTGTCCGTCGAGGTCGCTCTCCACTGATCCTGACGGAGAGAATAGAGCATCTCGATATTCTCTCCTCACGACTGGGAGGGTTGGTTAAAAACCTGATCCTCCTTCGCGGTGGCATGGGTGTGAAACAACGCAAGGCTGTCATGAATCACCTTGTGCAGATTCCTGCGGAAGAAGAATGCGTGCTTCTCGCGACAGGGCGGTATATCGGCGAAGGATTTGACAATGCCCGGCTCGATACGCTGTTTCTGGCAATGCCGATCTCTTGGAAGGGTACCCTCCAGCAATATGTTGGCAGGCTCCATCGGCTCCATGCCAATAAGAAGGAGGTGATCGTTTACGATTACACGGATGATGCTGTGCCAATGCTTGCTGCCATGTTCAAGAGGCGGTTGAGAGGATATGAGGCCGCAGGATACTCGTTGGCAGGAGAAGAGTTGCCGCTGTCTTCGGGCTAGATCCTAGGCCAACATGTGGGTAAGGGATTAGATTCCCGAAATTGGCAGCCTTGAAGCTGCTATACGATCTAGCCTAAATAGGATAAACTTCACAGCATGAGCAAAGAGCGATTTATCGAGCGCCAGACTGATGTGCGTGAAAGCACGGCCCGACTTGCTGAAGCTGTTGCCCAGCCTGAAAGCGAACTCATCCGTGACGCCACCATCCAGCGATTCGAATTCGCCTTTGAAGTCGTCTGGAAGACGCTCAAACTCTATCTGGAACGCCAGGGACATGAATGCGGAGGGCCTCGCACGACGCTCAAAAAGGCTTTTGTTGAAAATCTCATTTGCACTCCTGAAGAGGCTGATCACTGGCTCCAGATGCTCGAAGACCGCAACCTCACGAGCCACGCCTACGACGAAACGCTTGCCAATCAAATCTATGGACATATCGTCCACACCTATGCCAATTTGCTCGGCGGCATGGCGGATAAAATCCAAACCCTGACCTGGGACTAGCGCCATGAAGACGCCTGCCCTCCGCGACAGGGATCTCGCCGCACTTCGCCGCACTTTTTATCGCTTTCCCTGCGTGCGCGAGGTGCGCCTTTTCGGCTCCCGCGCTACCGGTCACGCTCGCCGCGCCTCGGACATCGACCTGGCCATCTCCGCGCCTGACGCCACAGCCGCCCAATGGCTGGAGCTGACCGATGCCATTCAGGAAGCCCCGATCATTTATGAATTCGACATTGTCCGCACCGACCGTACGCACAATCCTCGACTCATCGAAAAAATCGCCTGCGAAGGTGTGCCAATTTACCAGGATTCTCTGCGATATTCGAGAAGCACTATGGAGGCAGATAGTGTTCCTTGGTGTCCCTAAAAGTGTCCCTTCCGAGTATGTGCTGGCAGTTGGTGAGTATGGGCGAGTATCGCTTGATTACTCTGTAGAACAGGGTAATCTGACCCTTGAAACACGCAGATTCTTCGCCGAATCCCACCCCTTCCGCCATTTTATCCCTGAAATGGCTCTTTATCAGTGATTTGTGTAAATGTTTATTTTTTGCTAAGCAAAGCTCAGCAAAACTGAGAAAACCGCAGAAATCCGAAACAAGGCCG
>Ga0302197_10001356_pt1 | contig 23935 bp, 18 predicted proteins | sample II_Bog_N2_1_FD_193526 | JGI IMG/M metagenome (GOLD analysis project Ga0302197, IMG submission 193526) | Peat permafrost microbial communities from Stordalen Mire near Abisko, Sweden - II_Bog_N2_1 | ecosystem: Environmental > Terrestrial > Soil > Wetlands > Peat | place: Sweden: Abisko...
CCAAAAAGCAACTGAAATGTTGTTAAGCCTTATTAAAAGTAAGTGGCCTGTTGCGGAGTTTGAAACCGTTGTTTTACCAACCCATTTGTTTGTACGGGAATCATTTGTAAAAACAAAATAAAAGGTATAAAAACCATTAATTTTTCATCAAAAATGAGTTAAAAATCGCTAAAATCTAACGTTTTTGAGTGGTTTCTAAGCCTAAAACAGTGGTTTTTCGATCAAAAAATGGCTCAAAACCAATCTAAAAACCGCCTTTTCAGGGTTATTTAGGGCGCTTTTTTGCACTTTTTTGTGCCAAATGCACCACTTGTTTCACTTGTTACGTGGTACGGCTAGTCCGGTTACTTATCTATCAATCGCTTCCACTCCGGATGATTTTTTAAATAAGCTTGAATAAATGGGCAATATGGGCGCATTTTCAGGTGGTTTTCTTCCAAATATTTGAAAGCCTTTTCCACAAGGAGTTTGGCTATTCCTTTATTTCGTAAAGCTTCCGGTACCTCAGTATGTATTAGCAGGTAAGTATCTCTGATGTGCCTATAATTAATAAACGCGCGCTGCCCTTCAACAATCATTTCAAAACTATGATTGGTTTCATTATTTATTAAAGTTGACTCGTTATACATATACCTGGCTAAAACACAAATAAATGATTTAAAGCAAATTACCGATTTTATAGTAAAAGTATCATACTTTCAGATCAAATAAATTCTACCGTCAGGCATTTGGATAACTTTTCAATAGGCATAACGTATAACAAAAAAATGACCACATTTTAATGCCTGATATTGCTAAATCTTATTGTAACACAACATCTTCTGCTATTATAGTCAAGCGTGGATATTTATCATTAATCTCAAAATTTTCGTGTGCCGTTGCCCTGTTAATTTTGTGTAACACACAATATGGCAAAGGGCAAAATCAATATACAGACATCTCCTATTTACGGGTTAATGATGGTTTATCACAAAGCAATATAAAGTCGATATTAAAGGATAATCAAGGTTATTTATGGTTCGCAACTGATGACGGACTAAACCGTTATGATAGTCACGCTTTTAAAATTTACAGGCACGTTCCCGGCGATCCGCATTCTTTACTGGTAAATAATATTGAAACTTTATTTAAAGATAGTAAAGGCAACATGTATGTTGGTACAGGTGGTGGTGGGTTAAGTTTATATAATGCTAAACAGGATTCGTTTACAAACTTTACGCTTATTAAAGATGACGCCACAACTTTATCAAATAATGATATTACAAGCATTTATGAAGACAAAAAGAATAATCTGTGGATAGGTACATATTCCGGATTAGATTTATTTAACCCTAAAACAGGAAAATTCAAACGCTTTCTATATGAAAAAGATAAAGAATATATACCCGAGCATCATATCCGTTCGATCACTGACGATGGTAACGGGAACCTTTTTTTAGGCACTGATGGCGGCCTTATCTGGTTTAATTACAGTAATGGGCAATTTCTATTATATCGCCATCAAAGTGATGACATTTCAAGTATTACCAGCAACCACGTTAATACTTTATTAAAAAGAAGAGATGGCAATATCTGGGTTGGGACGTTTGATGCCGGGTTAGATCTGTTTAATCTGAGAACAAAAAGGTTCACTCATTTCAAACATCATCCGGGAGATACATCAACATTAATAAACAACAACGTACTTTCCCTTGCTTATATAAGCCACCAAAAGCTGCTAATAGGAACCGAAAAAGGCCTTGATCAACTAGACGAAAATACTAATGTAATAACATCTTATAAAACCAATAATAACCTGGGCGTTGAACCTTCCGTTGGGTCTATTTTTTCCGATCAGGGAATCTTATGGCTTGGTGTATATAACGTGGGGATAGTTAAATATGACAGTAATATTTCATCGTTCGCGCATTACTTTATTAACAGCAATTCTTCCGGTGAATTGAATAATAACAGTGTAAATACGTTTGCCGAAACAGCTGGTGGCTTTTATATTGGTATTGATGGTGGCGGCATCAGCTACTTTGATAATCGAACTAAAAAAATAACCAATAATAAAGTTTCGTTAAACGGCAAAGTTATCCTGTCACTTTTAAAAGACAGCAAGGAAAATTTATGGGTAGGCACCTATGATAACGGGCTTAATGTACTGGATAAAAACAATAAGCTAACAGCACATTATGCAGGCGGTAATTTACCAACAAACATTACCGGAGCATCCGTTTATGCCCTTATGGAGGACAAGGATAATGGCATATGGGTAGGTATTGACGATGGTGGTGTAAATGTTATTAAGAATGGCACCATCGTAAACAAATTTAAACACAATGTAAATGATACCCTCCATAGCTTAAGTAATAATGATGTAAGAGCTTTATATCAGGACAAAACAGGTAATGTATGGATAGGCACTTTTGATGGATTGAATTTATATAATGCTACAAATAAAACTTTCACTCACTTTAAAACCTATAATTCCGGGTTAACTAATAATGTAATATCGTGTATTTTTGAGGATAGCAAGGGCAATTTATGGGTTGGAACATTTGGCGGCGGGCTTAATTTATATAATAAAACAACCCACCGATTATCAGCCTATGCCTTTCCTGATAATACAATTTATTACCATATAAGCGGAATTGTTGAAGATAAATATGGCTTTTTATGGGTTAGTACCGGTAACGGAATAATTCAATTTAAACCTGATATTAAATATTTCAGGCATTTTACCACTTTAAATGGATTACAAGGAGCAGAGTTTTCACATAACTCCTGTTTACGGTTAAAGAATGGCGATTTACTGTTTGGCGGATTAAATGGTTTTAATGTCATCAATCCCAGCAATTTACCCAGCAATAAATATATCCCACAGGTAGTTTTAAGTGATTTTCAATTATATAATAAAACCATTGAACCCGGGCCAAATTCCATTTTAAAAAGCAGCATTAATCAAACCAGTGAAATCAAGCTTTCGCACAGCGAATCAGTTTTCACCATTGAATATACCGCGCTTAACTACACCCTGCCCGAGCTAACGCAATATGCATACAGGTTGGCCGGTTTTGAAAAAGACTGGAATTTTGTAGGGAAAGAAAACAAAGCAACTTTTACTAATCTTGACCCGGGGGAATATACATTTGAGGTAAAAGCAGCCAATAATGATGGCTTATGGAATAATATCCCTTTAAAATTAAAAATAATTATAGTACCTCCCTTTTGGTTAACCTGGTGGTTTAAGATACTAACAGCCCTTATTGTGATTGGTATATTCTACAGTTATTATAGCTTTAGGCTGCGCTACATCAGAGCCAAAAAAATTGAGCTTGAAAAAACGATAAAAGAAAGAACTGCCGAAATTAAGCAACAAGCTAACGAGCTTCATAATCAATCAGAAGAATTATTTGCTTTGAACGAAGAGCTGATGGCTCAATCGGAAGAGCTATTAATACAACGCGAGCAGGAATTTAAAGCCCGGATGAGCGCTGAAAAGGCAAATAAAGCCAAGAGCATATTTTTAGCTACCATGAGCCACGAGTTACGCACGCCAATGAATGGTGTAATGGGAATGGCCGCGTTACTTACCGAAACGCCATTAAACCCTGAGCAGCGTGAATACGCCGAAACAATTAGTAATTGCGGCGAGAGCTTAATTAATGTTATTAATGATCTGCTGGATTTTTCAAAGATAGAATCCGGAGAGATGAAGCTTGACATTCATAAATTTAATTTAAAGCAATGCATTGAGGATACGCTAACCATATTTGCACGCAACGCTACCGATAAACAAATTAAAATTGTTTATGATATTGATGAACTTATACCTGATACCATTATAAGTGATAAACTAAGGTTAAAACAAATTTTAAACAATTTGCTAAGCAACGCGCTCAAGTTTACTCATATTGGCACAATATCACTTACTGTAAAACTACTTGAAAACCTGGGTGACAATTTAAAGCTTTCATTTGAAGTAAAGGATACAGGAATAGGCATCTCACCACAGCATCTGTCAAGATTATTTAAACCGTTCTCGCAGGGTGATACATCGATAACGCGTAAATATGGTGGTACAGGCTTAGGATTGGTAATTTGTGAAAGATTAGTTGATATGCTTGGTGGATCTATTAATATTGAGAGCGCCGTTAGTAAGGGCACTTGTATCACTTTTAGCATTTTAAGCAAAGTTGAATCAGATCAACAAGCAGAGGATTTGAAGATCACTACGCAGGATACAAGAGATGATGTATCAAGTAATTTTAAGAGTAAGTTTCCCTTAAAAATATTAGCGGCGGAAGATAATATCATCAACCAAAAAGTTATAAAGCAAATGCTTAATAAATTGGGTTATGAACCTGTACTGGTGAAAAATGGCAAAGAAGCGGTTGAAGCTATTAAAGCGCATGACTTTGATGTTGTTTTGATGGATATTCAGATGCCTGAGATGGACGGCCTTGAAGCTACAGCTATCATACGTAAACTAAATTTAGCACAACCCGTTATAGTAGCTATGACAGCCAGCGCAATGGCCGAAGACAAAAGTGCGGCAATAAATGCCGGAATGGATTACTTTTTATCAAAACCGGTTAGCTTTAACCAGTTAATGGTTGAACTGAAGAAAGCCTTTATGACTACTATTCAGTAACCCTGAGGCAAATGAAAATTTAAGGTTTTTTGTTCTCTTACATGGATTCGAACCACGATCTTCTGAACCAGAATCAGACATGTTACCCTTGCACCATAAGAGAATTTGCGACCGCTTTAGCAGTGATCGCCTCAAATATCTAAAAACAGCTCAATTAAAAAAAATTTAAGCTGTAAAAAAGTAATTTATATGATAATTGGTTATGCCAAATCAATCTCTTTAGCCAAATAAACATCCTGAACAAGGTTTATTAGCTCCACCCCCTCTTTAAATGGGCGTTGGAATGATTTACGGCCCATAATTAGTCCTGAACCACCTGCCCTTTTATTAATTACAGCCTGTTTAACAGCGTCGGAAATATCACTTGCTCCGTGTGATTCGCCGCCAGAGTTTATTAGTCCTGCCCTACCCATATAACAATTAGCTACCTGATAACGGCACATATCAATAGGGTTATCAGTAGTAAGTTGGCTGTACATTAACGGATCAGTTTTACCAAATTTTATGGCCGTAAAACCGCCATTCACATCGGGTAGCTTTTGTTTAATGATGTCAGCCTGAATAGTTACGCCCAAGTGGTTAGCCTGGCCTGTTAAATCGGCAGCGGTTTCATAATTTACACCATCTTTGGTAAAAGCGTTGTTGCGGGTATAGCACCATAAAACGGTAGCCATACCTAGCTCATGCGCACGGTCAAATGCTTTAGCAATTTCTACAATTTGATTGTCAGAGTCCTCTGAACCGAAATATATCGTAGCGCCAACAGCGGCAGCGCCCAAATTCCAGGCATCATCAACAGTACCAAAAAGTATTTGCTTGTATTTTGTTGGATAGGTTAACAGCTCGTTATGATTCATCTTAACAATAAACGGAATTTTATGCGCGTATTTACGTGCTACAATGGCCAGGTTACCAAAGGTTGTTGCAACAGCATTACACCCCGCTTCAATTGCCAGTTTCAAAATATTTTCCGGATCGAAATATATGGGATTTTTAGCAAACGACGCGCCGGCTGTGTGCTCAATTCCCTGATCGACAGGTAAAATAGACATGTAACCAGTACCGGCCAAACGGCCATGATTATGTATGGCTGCAAGGTTGCGCAAAACCTGCGGGTTACGGTTGCTGTTTATAAAAATCTTATCAATAAAATCTGGTGAGGGAACGTGAAGCAAATCTTTCGAAAAAGTTGTGCATTTATGCTGCAGTAAGCTATCGGCATCTGTACCTAATAGCTCAAGTATATTTTTGTAGGCCATAATTACGTTTAAAGGTTGATATTATAAACACTAATTTAAGCTTATTGTTGTTGTAAATGTGTCCTATTTATGTAAATAACATTTAACCATAACAGTTCGGGCTCCTTGATTTTATTATTACTTTAGCGCTTTAATCGATCTCAGGAATATATGCCGATACTTGAATTCACCCTAATTATACTTGTTGGTTCATGTTTTGCAGGATTATTAGGCTCACTAACCGGCCTCGGCGGCGGTTTTATAATTATCCCATTACTTACTGTATTTCTGCATGTTGATATACATTATGCTATTGGCGCTTCGTTGGTATCTATCATAGCAACATCTTCAGGTTCGGCTGCGGCTTATGTTAAAGAGGGCATAACCAACATGCGTTTAGGCATGTTTTTAGAGGTAGCCACTACGTTAGGCGCTGTAACCGGTGCAATGGTTGCCGTATATTTTCCTACCAATCTTTTAGCCATTTTATTAGGTTTAATTTTAATTACATCAGCACTACTTACTTTGCGCAAAAAGGCTGTACAAGTAGTGCATCAAAAAAATATTTTAGCTGAAAAATTAAAATTCAACGGAAGCTATCCCGGCGAAAATGGCACTGTTGAATACAGTGTAAGCCGCATTGGCGGCGGATTTGTAATGATGCTTTTTGCAGGCTTGTTATCGGGTTTATTAGGGATTGGCTCCGGAGCTTTAAAGGTTTTGGCTATGGATAATATAATGCGCATTCCCTTTAAGGTATCAACCACTACAAGTAATTTTATGATAGGAGTTACCGGAGCGGCAAGCGCGGTGGTATACCTTCAACGCGGTTATATTGAGCCATCAATTTCAATGCCGGTGGTTATTGGCGTATTGACGGGCGCGCTGGTAGGATCGAAAATATTGGTGAAAACAAAATCATCTGGCTGGTTACGCTGGGTTTTTGTTGTTGTGGTGATAGGATTGGCATCACAATTAATTTATAACGGACTAATTGGTAAAATATAATATGGCAGCTAAAGCACGTTTTAAGGATACCGATATGCAGGTAGTTATTGGCTGGGTATTACGTATTGGCGTAATTGTATCTGTTAGTGTGGTATTTGTAGGCGGCGTAATATACCTATACAGGCATGGCGGCTTAATACCCAATTATTCAAAGTTTAACGGTGTTCCCAATTTTGTGCAACTGCACGGACTTGTAAATGGAATTATTAACCTAAGGGGCAGATCAATAATACAGGCAGGGATTATATTGCTTATTGCTACTCCTATTTTGCGCATAGTGTTTTCAACCATAGGCTTTGTGCTCGAAAAGGATTATTTATATACAGGCATAAGCCTTTTAGTGTTACTTATAATAATCGTAAGCTCAATAAGTGGGCATGTGGGTTAACCCATCTAATTATCGTTGGTACTTGTGTTTAATCTTTTTTGTTGATCAGCGTTTGCGTTGGCATGCTTATTATTTTGAACACTTTGTTTACCAAAACGGTAAGTAAAGGTAGCTGTTACAAAACGGCTGCCGGCTTTTTCAAAACCGGTAAGATTAAGATTTTGATACTGCGAGGTGTATTTATAATCCTGCGAATTAAATATATCGCTTATAGACAGTTTTATGCTGCCATTATCATTCAAAATTGACTTGCTAACCCCTGCTCTTGTAGACCATTCATCGGCATATTGCTTAATGCCATAATAAGTTGGCGACTCCCAGCCTGTAAACAGTTCGGCACGTATGGTATTGGTGATAGTAAAGTTTTGGGTTACTTTTATTTCAAAATCCGTTGTTGTTTTATCTGGATTGCCTGTGTTGTAAACATATTTTTGATATGACCCATATAAATATACATTGGCGTTCCACCATTTGGTAATATCAACAGGCAAGGTTGCATCAGCATTATACTCATAACGCGTTCCTATATTAATTATAGTTGATCTGAATACCTTAGTTAAATCATCTTGCTGAAATATAGGCACAAAAAAATCTTTTGTTTCCTGTACACTTAAATCTAACTTATATTTCTGTTTAAATACATCAGTTACCTGGTACGTTGTAAAGTACTCAGGTTTTAAAAAGGTATTACCAGTGCTGTAGGAATATTCATCAATGTAGGCTACAAAAGGGTTAAGATCCTGATATTGAGGGCGTGTTATACGTCGATTATAGGCCAATACCAAAGTATTATCTTTATCTACCGGCTGTGTAATTTCTACGTTTGGAAAAAAATCCAAATAGCTGCCGGAGGTAGTCTTGTTTGGATTACGTGATTCCGCTAACGAAGTGGTTTGCTCTGCACGAAGGCCTAATGCAATACAGGTATTATTAAAGTTATCATCGTAATTAATATAGGCAGCATTAATTCGTTCGCTGTAGGTAAACTGATCCGTTAATGATGGCACTTTAGTATAAACAGAATCGGCTCTCGGCCCTTGTCTAAAATCAATCGTGTTATTGCTGTTTGCCTGATCGTTTCGTAAACCAAGGCCAAGAATACCCGTTTTAGATAATGCCTGGGTAAAATCTATTCTTTCTGACCTTACATTAATTTGAGATGGTGAATAATCTACATAAAAAAGGTCACGATATTGTACGCCATCAGGCAGAAAAAAATCACTTTCTAATGGCTCTGTTGAATATCTTCTATAGGTTGAATAATCAAAGTCGGCGCTTAGCGTGGTGTTATCCGCCTTACCAAAGCTACCTTTGTAATTTAAATTATAATTAAGGTTAGTAATAGACCGATTGATATGAGAATTTGTGATAATGTCAGAATCTAACACCCGCTGATTTAAAATATCTGTCGTATTATTTTTGTCAATATCAATTTGATTGTGATAACCATACAGTAAAACACCTACAGTTTGTTTGGCGCTTAAATTATAATCTACCCCGCCATTAAAACCATTATTTAACAGATGGGTAACACTGATATAATTATCATTTAGAGTAGTTTGGCCTATTGTTCTATCAATGTCAAGTATCCGCGGAGTTTTGCTATCATTAAAATTATAGTTAGCAAAGAAGTTTAAATTTTTGATCCGATAATCCATGTTGATACCTGAATTCAATTTATAATCCTGGCCGGCGGCGGCACTTTCAGTAATACTTGCCTTAAAGCCGTAATCCTTGCTCTTTTTTAATATGATATTGATAACTCCGCCACCAGATGCATCATATTTAGCCGGTGGGTTACTCATTATCTCAATCTGGCTTATCATACTGCTTTGATAGCTTTTCAGTAAATCTGCCAGCTGCTCATCGCTCAATTGCCCAATAGGTTTACCGTCAATAGCTATTAACGCTTTTTGGCCACCTTTAACGTAAATGCCATTATCCAAAATGCGCACCCCGGGCGCGGTAGCCAATATATCGAAAACTGAATTACCGGCAGCCAGTATACTTCTATCTACATTAAGTATGGTTTTACCGGGTCTAACCTCAATATAATCACGCTTAGCTGTAATTGTTACTTCTTTTAAACCATTAGTCGCAGGTGTTAATGCAACATCGGGTAAATGGATATTATTATTTACAACATTTATAGGTGCACTATAAAACTTATAATAACCAACGCTATTAACTAAAACTATATAATTACCGGGCACTATGCCTTTCAACTCAAAAATGCCGTGATCATTACAAACGGTGGATTTTACAGAAGATGAATCAGAACGTTGAAGCAACGAGATTGTAGCGCCCTCGGCAAATGATGTACTTGTAATAATAACTCTACCTGTAATTGTGTAGCTACTTTGCGCATACGAAAAGGAATATGTGATTAATATGATTCCTGTTAAAAAGAATCCGGCTAGAAATTTCATTAATAACTGTCAGTAAAAACTGCTATATTTTTGTGTTAAGGTAACTATAGTTAAAGGCTAAGTTAATAATAAAAATTAATCATGAAAATTTTTCATTGAGAACTAATCATCCTATTCCTGCACGAATATTCAAATTATCCTTAAATTAGAACGCTAATTAAGCTTATCAAGTGAAAAGATTTAAAATGAGAAAATTTATTTTTTGTGTTACATTACTATCATGTGCAGTTAAAATATGGGCACAAGCAGAACCTACCAGCTACCACATAGCCATAAACAAGTTTAAAACTTTTTACAATAACAATGAGCCTGATAGCGTGTACAGCATGTTTAGCCCCAACATGAAACAAACCTTGCCACCTGATGTGTTTAAAACTACAACTGAGCAGCTAAAATTGCAACTGGGTAATCTAAACAAAACAGAATTTGTAAAATACAACCCGCCTCTTGGCATATACAAAGCAACTTTTCAAAATAATACATTTTTATTAAATATTGCTTTAAACGCTAAAAATCAGTTTACCGGCTTAAGGTTAACACCCAACGGAAGTAATATAACTGCCAACACCCCACTTGATCCATCGTTGGTTGAAACACCTATTACTTTAAAAACAATGGTAGGAACAATCTCCGGCACTTTAACTATACCTAAAGATGTATCCGGTAAAATCCCCGTTGTAATAATTATACCAGGCACTGGCCCTATTGATCGTGATGGTAATAGCAATACCGGCTTAAATACAAATATGTACAAGTTATTGGCTTATGCATTAGGTAAAAGCGGAATCGCATCTGTACGTTATGATAGAAGAATGGTTGGCCAAAGTACCGCCAGCCAAAAAGAAAATGAGCTAAGATTTGAGGATAATGTTGATGATGTGGTTAGTTTAATTGATATGCTAACAAGTGATGAGCGTTTTTCGAAGATAGTTATAGCAGGGCATAGTGAAGGGGCATTAGTGGGCATGCTGGCAACAACTGATGAACCTATAAAAGGGTTTATATCGTTGGAGGGAGCTGGAAATCCGGGCGAAAAGATATTGACAGACCAAATGAAAAACCAACCGCAGTACATGGCTGATGGTATAAAACACGTACTGGATAGTTTAAGAAGAGGTAAAATAAATCCAAATGTAGATCCACAATTATACGCTATTGCACGGCCGAGTATACAGTTTTATCTGATGTCATGGTGCAGATATGATCCTACACAGGTAATAAGGAAATTAAAGATGCCGATACTTCTTATTCAAGGCACTACCGATTTACAGATAACTGTTGATAATGGACTGAAACTAAAAAGTGCAAAATCAAGTGCTAATTTAATGCTGATAAGAGGTATGAATTATGTGCTAAAACCAGCACCGTCAGACAAAGAGCTAAACTTAGCTACTTATAAACAACCTGACCTGCCACTTAATACAGAAATGGTAGCGGATATAGTTGATTTTATACAAAAGTTAAAATAACGATGTATTAAACTATCTTAATTTGATACGCGGTTAACAAACCGGCTAAACCCTGTGAAGAAAAAACCGCGTTCTTGATATTGTTGAGCTCAGGATAGATGATATAGTTTTGGGCATCAACAAAGTTAACTGAACTAAGATCGGTTCGATTAAAAACAGCACCCATTAAATCTGATCCGCTAAAAGATGAGCCTGCCAAATTAGCCTGGCTAAAGGTTACTTCTTTTATCGATGATTTATAAAATTGAGTTTTTGTCATTTTTCTGCCCATAAATGATGAATAATCTAATATACATGAGTCAAATTTCACCCCAAATAAAAAGCTGAGGCAATCGCTAAAATTCACACCCAGTATTTTACAATTGATAAAAGTTATATCATTAAGTGTAGCACCGTTTAACGCTACCATAGACAGGTTACAATCTTGAAAAGTGCACTCTAAAAATTTATTGTGTGACAGGTCCGTATCTGAAAGATCACATTTTTTGAATGTACAGCTCTGAAATTCTCTGTTTTTAATCGCTTTTCCGGTATAAGTTATACCTTCAAACGTTTTATTATCATGTGTCAAAGCTGCATTTAAAGTATCCATATCCGTATAAAGCAAATATATAATTTAAATGCTCTTTACTTTTTCCAGGCACCTAATAATCTTCTTAAAATAACAATTTCAGCTATATGGTATGCGGTATGATCTGCCATTTGCAATATCTCCTGCAAAATAGTTTGTCCGCTTCCACCCGGGATTGGTTCATATAAATCACTCTTTTCAACAATTGAAATAAATTCATCCCTGTCGTTATTAATTTGTTTAATAGAATCCTTCCAGGCATCATCATCTGTTGGTGTTGTTTCTTCAGGCCAGTATTCATCGGGCCATTTAGGAGATTTATGATCAGGATTGATACAAAAATTCAGCATATCCCATTGTGCAATTCTAATATGTTCAACTAACTGCCAAATACTGTAAGGTAAGTTATCGGGTTTAACACCCGTTAATTCAATAGGTAAACCAGCCAGTGCATCTTTTAAATCAGCATGCGCGCTACCGCCCAGTAACAACTTTGATAATTCGGTAACTAATTTCTTATTCTGCTTATCCATTAATCTAATTTTACTCAATAACAATTATTCTGGTTTTTAGTTGTCGATATTTGATCAGTTCAAATCGCAACAATTACTTATTGGTGCTAACGGTTGTATTTGAAATGATTTTATTTCAGCTAAAAGTTTTAAGTTTACTTTTTAAAAATCAATCAGTTCCACAGTGAATAAAATAATCATACCACTCCTACTTGCGGCTGCATTTTTTACAGGTTGTAAAAAAGATGGCTCTGTTGATCCACAGGCAGCTAAAGATGATGCCACATTTACCGCCTATGAAAGTTCGTTTCTGGACGCGTTATGGAAACATGACCCGGATTGGGCAACATCGGTAGGATACCATAAGTATGATAGCCTTTTATATGCCCCAAGCAATAAAACCCGCGACAAGATGCTTGATTTTGACAAAATACAGCTTGATTCACTGGATCATTACCCGGTAGAGCAGTTATCACAGGCTAACAGGATAGATTATTATTTAATGCAAAACCAGTTGCAGTACTCGCAATGGCAAATTACCACCTTAAAGCAATATATGTGGGACCCAAGCCAGTACAATGTGATAGGCTCTTTTGCTACTATTTTGAATGAGCATTATGCGCCGCTTGATAAGCGCTTGCGTAACTTTTATGAAAAAATGGCTTTTATTCCTGAATATTATAAAGAAGCGCAGAAGCAAATTAAAGACCCGGTTGTTGAGCTTACTAATCTGGCAGAGGAGCAGCTAACCGGTGGCTCGGAGGTTTTTGCAAAAGATTTTGCGGACTCATTAAGTAAAACCAAAATACCTGAAACAGAAAAGAAATTAATGCTTGACCGGGCAACTGCATCGGTTACTGCAATAAAAGGTTTTGTGGATTGGTTAAAGAACATGAAGAACGATCATCCTCGCAGTTTCAGGCTAGGTAAGGAGCTTTATGATGATAAATTCAAATATTTGTTGCAATCACAATACACCTCGCAACAGATATTTAACTCGGCAATGGAGCGCAAAAAATATGTGCATCGCGAAATGGCAAAACTTAGCAAACAACTATGGCCTAAGTATTTTGGCACCAAAGCGATGCCAAAAGATAGCCTTGATTTAATAGGCCAACTATTAGATACTATCTCTGCTCAACACACCACTGTTGCAGAATTTCAATCAACCATTGAAAATACCATACCTAAGTTAAGCTCGTTTGTAAGAACTAAAGATTTGGTTACTCTTGATGCATCAAAACCCCTTATTATTCGTAAAGAGCCTGCTTATATGGCTGGTGTGGCCGGTGCATCTATGAGCTCGCCTGGCCCTTATGATAAAGACGGAAACTCTTATTACAACGTTGGTAGCTTGGCGAATTATTCACCTGAAAAGGCGGAGAGCTATTTGCGCGAGTATAATAACTATACATTGCAAATACTGAGTATACATGAAGCTATACCTGGCCATTATGTTCAATTAATTTACTCAAATCAATCACCAAGCTTAATAAAATCGGTATTGGCTAATAATGCCATGATTGAGGGATGGGCAGTATATGGTGAGCAAATGATGATGGATAATGGTTATGATAGTACTGAACCTGAAATGAGGTTGATGTGGTACAAGTGGCATTTACGTTCGGTATGTAATACTATCTTGGATTACAGCGTGCACGCAGGTGGTATGACTAAGCCTGATGCTATTAAACTACTAACGCATGAGGCGTTCCAACAAGAAGCGGAGGCTGAAAATAAATGGACTCGTGTAACTGAAACCAGCGTACAACTGGACTGCTATTTTACCGGATATAAGGAAATAATGGATTTACGTGAAGCCTGGAAAAAAGACCAGGGAGATAATTATAACCTTAAAGATTTTAACGAGAAGTTTTTAAGCTACGGCAGTGCCCCGGTTAAATATATTAAAGAGGCAATGTTGAAAAAACAAACTGCAAGTAAGGATGCCCATTAGCTGTAAATAATTAATCATCCTAAAATAGGTTAACCTATTTTAGGATGATTAAACATGTGTTTATTACTTGCCAAATGCCAATGCATAACCAATATCGGCAGCAGCGGCACCGGTATTATTTTTACCATTTGCAGTGCCTTTTTGTATGTTTAAAAAGCCGTAATTGCCTCCCCCCTCAATAAAAATACTGCTTCGCTTTATTTTATAAGCTAGGCCCAGATTGCCTTCAACACCAAAGTTCACCTTGTTAAGCTGGGATTTAATATCATCATTGCTGTTAAAAGACTGTTCGCCATAGGGTAGCTGTTGTTGGCCAGATGGATCAGCATAAAATTCACTTGACCCACTGGTTATCTGATGTGCCGAAACAAGCAAACCTAAAAATGGCCCTGCATCAATATAAATTCTAAAAGGTGATTGATGAAAATTATAGCCAAATTTTGCAAGAACAGGCAGCATAAGATAATTTAACTTAGCCTCGCTTTTATAATTCGCATACAAATAAGTTGGCGGGGTTTGATTTTGTGCCTGATAACCCGCCGCTATCTGTGCAGGTGTAGGAAATGCCTGTAAACCATCCTTTTTTCCTCCCTGAGATGAATATTCAAGCATTGGTTGCAATGAAAACAGATCGCTGAATTTAAACTCTGCAAATATTCCTGCATCCAGCCCTTGTCGCGAGCTATAACCGGTATTCAGGGGATTTTGCTGGCTACCACCTGCTGTTAAATTAGGTATACTAATACCTCCCCTAACTCCTATTGTTATATTCTGAGCACTCGCATTAAAATAAAACAACATACCTAAAACTAATAAGCACAAAATTGATTTTTTCATAAAAACAAGATTTAAAGGTTACTTAAATTAGTTGATTACATCAAATGTAACTTATGCTTGCGTTTATTTATAGTAAACAAGAATAAAATTACAAAATACTTATATTTAATAACTTATAATAAATTTTAAGTTAAAAATCTAACTGAATGATTGGTTTTAAATATCTCTACACACTTATTTATTATCTTCGTTCCTATGTTACCTCAAGAAGCTAAAAAGAAGATCTCGTCACTATCCGCCGAATTAAAACAGCATAATTACAACTATTATGTGCTGGCGATGCCCACCATTTCGGATTATGATTTTGATAAAAAACTGGAAGAGTTAATCGACCTTGAAAAGCAATTTCCTGAGTTCGCTGAATCAGACTCCCCTAGTCAAAAAGTTGGAGGATTCATAACCAAAGAGTTTAAAACGGTGAGGCATAAATGGCCAATGCTTTCACTCGGCAACACTTATAATGAACAGGAATTGCTTGATTTTGATCAGCGTATACGCAAAGCCATTGGTGATAATTTTGAATACGTGTGCGAGTTAAAGTTTGATGGTTTATCAATGAGCCTTACTTATGAAGAAGGCAAGCTTGTTCGTGCGGTAACACGTGGTGATGGCGTACAAGGTGATGAGGTGACCACTAACGTGCGTACTATACACAGTATTCCTAAACACATTACCGAAGGTAGTTATCCCGATAATTTTGAAATGCGTGGCGAAATTTTCATGCATCTTAAAGCTTTTGAGCGCCTGAATAATGAACGGATAGAAAATGGCGAAGTACCTTATGCGAATCCCAGAAATTTCGCATCCGGGACTATAAAGTTACAGGATTCAGGTGAGGTGGCTAAACGGCCGCTGGATAGCTTCATGTATTTTTTATACACCGATAAACCCTTATTTAAAACACATTGGGAAAGCCTGCAAGCCGTAAAAAGCTGGGGCTTCCCCGTAAATGAGCATAGTAAATTATGCGCCAATATTACTGATGTATTAGCCTTTATTAACCATTGGGATGGCGGGCGGCATAAATTAAGTTACGATATTGATGGGATAGTTATTAAGGTAAATAACTATTCGCAGCAACATGAGCTTGGTTTTACAGCCAAATCGCCGCGATGGGCTATTGCCTATAAATTTAAAGCTGAACAAGTTGAAACAGAGCTTTTAGCTGTAACTTATCAGGTTGGCCGTACCGGAGCAGTTACCCCGGTAGCTAATTTAAAACCTGTGTTATTAGCAGGCACTACCGTAAAACGCGCCACATTGCACAACGCCGATGAAATTGAGCAACGCTTAAAATTGCATGAGCACGATTGGGTATATGTTGAAAAAGGTGGCGAGATCATCCCCAAAATTATTAGCGTCAACCTGGCCAAAAGAACATCGGAACAACCAATAAAATATATAACCAATTGCCCTGTATGCGGCACTTTATTAGAACGCAAGGAGGGCGAAGCAGCTTACTATTGCCCGAATGATGAGGGTTGCCGGCCACAGATTGTTGGTAAAATGCAGCATTTTATTGGTCGTAAAGCAATGAATATTGATGGATTAGGAGATGAAACAATTGAAACATTGTATGAAAAAGGCTTTATAAAACGCATAAGTGATATTTATGACCTGCATTTACATAGCAATGAACTAAAACAAATGGGGCGTTTTGGAGAAAAATCCATCAATAATATGCTTGAGGGTATTGAACAATCAAAAAAAATGCCTTTTGAAAAAGTATTGTTTGGTTTAGGGATACGCTATGTAGGTGCAACGGTTGCTAAAAAACTGGTACATCATTTTAAAACTATTGATAACCTGATTGCAGCAAAGTACGATGAATTGATAGCTGCGGAAGAAATAGGAGATCGGATAGCTTTAAGTATTGGCGAATATTTTGATAATGAACAGCATATCAACGAAGTTGAGAAATTAAAAAAACAAGGCCTGCAGTTTATATCCGAAGAAAAAGAGTTAAAACTGGAGAGTGAAAGCTTATCCGGCAAAAGCTTTATTATATCGGGTGTATTTGAAAAATATTCGAGAGATGAATTAAAAGATATTATTGAACAAAACGGTGGAAAAATTTTGAGCAGCATATCGGCTAAATTAAATTACCTGGTTGCCGGCGATAACATGGGGCCGGCTAAGCTTGAAAAAGCTCAAAAGTTGAATATCCCTATTATTTCCGATGAAGAATTACTGGCTATGATTAGTTAATTTTATACTGTAACAAAGCAGATATATTAAACCTTTTTAAGAATTGAGCGTTATGATATAAAATATACATGCTCTAATATGATACAAATTTACCAAATACAGCCAGCCGTTTTTTGTGAACCTTGTAAAGATTGTGGCGCCAGGCCGGTTCTCAAACTAGAAAATTCAAAGTATATAGTAATGTGCCCTAATAATCATTACAGTACTAAGCCAGGGTTGGTTGATATTAATGATTGGAACTTGAAAAATAAAACACATAACCAATTTTCAGATTCAAATTCTGTACAAAAGGCCTCGTAAACAATAAACAATTTAAAGATGTTGGAGCGGAGAAAACACTATTGTTTTCTCCGCTTTTGTTTAACTCATTTTTTGGTAATAAAACACAGATAAAAAATCAAAAATTTATACGCTAAAATCATAAAATCTTATCTTAGCATTCTTTAAGTACACACATGAACAAATTTCACGGAACTGGAGTAGCTATTGTAACTCCTTTTCAGGCAGACGGGCAGGTTGATTACGACGGGCTTACAAACCTGGTAAACTATTTAATTGATAACGGGATTGATTATCTCGTATCCTTAGGAACAACCGGCGAAAACGCCACATTGAGCCAGGAAGAAAAGAAAAAGGTATTTGCCCATACCGCGCAAGTTGTTGCGGGGAGAGTTGGCCTTGTAGCCGGCATCGCGGGTAATAACACGCTGGATGTTGTTGAACAGATAAAGCAATTTAACACTACCGGTTTCGACGCTATATTATCTGCCAGTCCTGCTTATAATAAACCAACTCAAGAAGGCATATATCAACATTATAAAGCCATAGCCGAAGCATCTACTTTGCCTGTAATTTTGTACAACGTACCCAGCCGCACAGGCAGCAACGTAAGCGCGGAAACTACTGTGAGGCTTGCTAAAGATTTTAAAAACATCATCGGCACAAAAGAAGCTTCAGGAAACTTTGATCAACTGAACCAGATTATGCGCGATAAACCTGAAGATTTTATGGTAATATCGGGAGATGATCCTATTACTTTGCCAATGATAGCATTAGGTGCTGTAGGCGTAATTTCGGTAGTGGCCAATGCAGTACCACGCCATTTTTCAGACATGATACGCTTATGCCTTAAAGGCGATTATAAAGCTGCACAAAAACCTCATTTGCAAGCTATAGATTTTACCCGGTTAATGTTTGTTGAAGGCAGCCCTGCTGGTGTTAAAATAGCCCTGAAACATTTAGGAATCTGCAACGACACGTTAAGGTTACCATTGGTACAGGTTAGCGATACTACTGCCCAGCTAATAATACAAGAGACACAAAAACTAATCAAATAAAAAAAGCCCGGTTGAATAAACCGGACTTTTACACATCATGTAAAGTTCTTTTTCCAGAGGCTAGTTATTGCTTATTTTTAGATTCCTGGACTTCCAGTCTGATCGCTTGAGCAAGGTTTTTAAGGTCTTGCATGCCTTTACGAACGCGGGTTCCTGCCGCACTGTTACCTTTGTTGTAAAACTTGTCAGCGTCAGCCTCAAGTGATGCAATCAATTCCTTTACTTCAGTAAATTTCTTCATTTTGTGATACTCCTTTTAAATAATGAGGGTTTATTGTTAACTTAAAGCTAATCTAAAATCTTTTTATCTAAAAAAAAACTTTAAACTAAAAAAATACCGCTTTTAAAGTGCTTTTTTTTAACATTTTGCATTATTTTAGATATTATATACTTATTATTTGATAATAATATAACTTCATTAGATAAAGCCTTTCCCCTTACACGGTTTAACAACTGATTAAAATACTACAAAAATAATTATTTAAAAGTTTGATGCTAAAATATCCGGATGATTTTGATGTGTTTTAATAATCAATTCGCCAAACAAAGTATTGGCCCAGGCAAACCATTTACGGGTGAAATCAGCAGCATTATCTTTATTAAACGACTCATGCATAAAGCCTGTGCCCGCATGAGTTGATCTTAGCCATTTAATACATGTTTTTATTTCTGCTTTATCTGTTGATGTTAATGCCCGGATTATAATACTCATTGGCCATATATAATTTAACCCAACATGAGGCCCGCCAATACCTTCGGCGGCTTTGCCCTTGAAGAAGTATGGATTGTTATGGCTTAGTACCATGCGTCGTGTATTTTGATATAGCTGATCTTGTTCAGACATAGCTCCCAGATATGGCAAAGCTAATAAACTCGGTACGTTGGCATCATCCATAAATAACTGGTTACCGAAACCATCAACCTCATAAGCTAAAACTTTACCATATATAGGGTGCTCAGCAGTAGCGTATTTTTGTAAAGCGGTGTGAACTTCTGTTGCTAAGGCTTTGCATTCATCTGCAAATACTGCATCTTTTGCAATTTCCTGATACATTTCAGCCATTTGGTTCAGGCTGATCACTGCAAAATAGTTGGATGGTATTAGGAATGGATAGATTGTCGCATCATCCGAAGGGCGGAAAACTGAGCAAATCAGACCAACAGGCTTAACCGGGTTACCGTAACCACCAAGGGGCGCAGTATCAGTAGATACCTCTGTTTTACGTTGGAAATGATATGGCCCTAAATCGTGTTTGCGCTGCTGTTGCTTGAATGTTTGGACGATAAGCTTGCCGGCTTTCTGCCAGTTCTCATCAAAAAAACTACTGTCTCCGCTTATTTTCCAATAGTTATAGGCTAATCTTACCGGGTAACAAAGTGAGTCGATTTCGAATTTGCGCTCGTGCAATTCAGGTTTCATTGTAGTATTATCAGAATCCCACTCGCTGCCTGTTGGGCCAAAGTTAAAGGCATTGGCATAAGGATCAATCAGTATGTACTTAGCCTGCCTGTTTATCACGCCTTTTATAACGTTTTTAAGCCTCATATCCGCCTTTATCAGTGGCATATAAGGCCAAACCTGAGCAGACGAATCGCGCATCCACATGGCGTTAATATCGCCTGTAATCACAAAGGTATCCGGGCGGCCATCTGTTTCAGTATAGTTAACGGTGGTATCTAAAGTATTGGGATAGCAGTTTTCGAACAGCCATGCCAGTTCAGGGTCTTTAATAGTGGCTTTAATACTTTTTATTTTAGCTTCCACAGCTTCGCTGGTAAACTTACGGTCGGCTAATTTAGGGCGAAGGCTTTCAAATTCAGCAAGCTTATTGGCGAACCAGCCGGGCCTTAAGCCCATACCTATACCTGCAGTTGTAATTCCATTAACTTTTATAAAATTGCGGCGAGTGATCATGTTAAAATAGTTTATAAAACAAAAAAGCCTTTCGGCTATCCGAAAGGCTAATGTAAATCTTTCTTTATATTTTAAACAACAGGAACGTTGTTTTCTTTGTAAAATCCTGCTTTTAATTTTTCACCCATCTCGGTGTAAGCATCCAATGTGCGCTGTACATCTTCCAGGCTGTGTGCCGCGGTTGGTATCAATCTTAATAAAATAATACCTTTTGGTATTACCGGATAAATCACTATCGAGCAGAAAATCCCGTAATTCTCTCTCAGATCGCGGGTTAAAGCAGTTGCTTCGTACAAATTACCTTGTAATATTACCGGGGTAACCATGGTGTTACTTACGCCTATGTCAAAACCACGCTCTTTTAAACCAGCTTGCAATGTTCTGGCAATTAGCCATAGTTTTTCGCGTAGCTCTGGTTTAGATCTTAAGAGTTCAAAACGTTTTTTAAGGCCGAGAACCATTGGCATCGGCAATGCCTTAGCAAAGGTTTGCGAACGCATATTATAACGCAGGTAATCAACAATTTCGCGATTTGCTGCTACAAAACCACCTATACCGGCCATTGATTTTGCAAATGTACCGAAGTAAACATCTACATCATCAACACAATCCTGCTCTTCGTGGGTACCTGCACCTGTTGGGCCCATGGTACCAAAGCCATGCGCGTCATCAACTAATAAACGGAAAGTGAATTTCTTTTTAAGCCCACTGATCTCTTTTAACTTACCCTGCGCTCCGGACATGCCGAATACACCCTCAGTAATTAATAAAATACCACCGCCTGATTGTTCGGTTAACTTGGTAGCACGCTCTAATTGCTTTTCGCAGCTTACCAAATCGTTATGCTGGTATACAAAGCGTTTGCCCATGTGCATACGCAAACCATCGATGATACAAGCATGTGATTCGCCATCATAAACTATAACATCATTACGATCAACCAGCGCATCTATAATAGATAACATTCCCTGGTAACCATAATTCAGTAAATACGCGGCTTCCTTGCCTACAAAGGTTGCCAAATCATTCTCTAATTCTTCATGATGGATAGAGTTACCGGACATCATACGTGCCCCCATTGGGTAGGCTAAACCGTAATCGGCAGTTGCCTGCGTATCAGCTTCTCTTACTTCGGGGTGATTGGCTAAACCCAAATAATTGTTCAAGCTCCAAACTAAATGTTCTTTACCGTTAAACATCATGTGCGGGCCAATTTCGCCTTCCAGTTTCGGATAGGAGAAATAACCATGCGACCATTTTTGATGCTGCCCAAGCGGGCCACCCATGCTTTTTAAAATCTTGTCAAATAAATCCAAAATGGTATATTTTATTAATTAAAAATTTTACAAATATAGCCGTTTTAAAGGGCCTTAGCAATTGGCAGAATGTAAAAAAGCCTTTGCGTATTAAACACAAAGGCTTTAAACATATTTCTAAACTAATTAGTCAACATTATCGTGCAGGAAAGAGTTATTATTTCTGATCTCTATTTTCCCTTCACTATCCGGTAATAAGGAGAAGCGTGATATCTGACTTTCATCAGAAGCAGGGGTTTCCTGCAAGGCTATTTCCTTACGTTTGTATGCCGGTACATTTTCCATTTCCTGTATATTGCCAGTACGCAGTTTCATGCTCAGATCTTTTAAACGCATGATACGCTCGCGTGATTTGCGCAACTGCTCTTCCATTGATTCCTCTGTTTTAAGGTCATCAACACCAATAACAGGTTCCGGTTCTTTTTCAACTTTCGGCTCGGGCATCTGAATTTCCGCGGCAGGCTCATAGCTGATAGATTCCGCGACTTTGAAGGTAAACTCACCCATATCAGGCTCCGATTCTTCCATTGCAGGCTCTTCAGCAAGATTATATTTTATCATGCCTGGATCTTCGTTACGCGACGCGAACAGATCAAATAAGCCAGTTTGCTTTGCTTCTTCTTTTGGCGCAGCGTGTTTCATGTAAGGTTCGGCAGGTGCATTTTCCTTTACATGATTTATAAATTCGTTAACCGGTTTTACCAATGGGGTGTTTTCAGGAACCAGCATCGAAACAATTTTCTTGCTGCTGTTCTCTTTTTCACGCTCATCCTTGGTTTGGAAACCGGTAGCTATAATAGTAACTGATATTTTATCACCTAAATTCTCGTCGACACAATTACCCCATATCAGGTCGGCAGCTAAACCAGCCTCTTCCTGAATGTAATCGGTAATAATGCTTACTTCATCCATAGTAACTTCGGTAGTACCGGAGCTGATGTTAAGCAAGATATAACGCGCACCTTCTATCTCATTGTCTTTTAGCAATGGTGATGATAAGGCTCCTTCAACAGCTTTTAAAGCACGATTTTCACCTTCAGCAGTTGAACTACCCATTATTGATACGCCGCTATCTTTCATAACCGTACGTACGTCCTTAAAGTCAACATTTATATAACCGGGAAGCGTGATTATTTCAGCAATACCTTTAGCGGCAGTTGTCAAAATATTATCTGCCTGGGCAAATGCCGATCCTAAAGTTAAGTTACCAAAGATCTGGCGAAGCCTGTCGTTTGAGATCACTAAGAATGAATCGACATATTTCTTCAGTTCTTCCATACCCGCATCGGCCTGCATTTTACGGCGTTTGCCTTCGAACGAGAATGGTGTGGTGAAGATACCAACGGTTAATATATCTAATTCGCGTGCTGCTTTGGCAATAATAGGGCTTGCGCCTGTACCGGTACCACCGCCCATACCTGCTGTTATAAATAACATTTTGGTATTAGAACCCAGCATCTGTTTTATATCGTCAATATTTTCAATAGCCGAGTTTTTGCCAACTTCGGGAATTGAGCCTGCGCCCATACCTTCGGTTAGGCTAGCACCTAATTGCACCTTGTTAGGGATAGGGCTAAGCTCTAAAGCCTGCGCATCGGTATTACAGATAATAAAGTCGACACCTGTAATGCCTTGCTTGTACATATGGTTTACCGCGTTACCGCCGCCGCCGCCAACACCAATTACTTTGATGATGGACGACTTTTCTTTTAACATCTCGAACTGCATAATCCTTATTTCCAGTTATATCTATTTTGACGAATTATTAGATTTCACTAACGTAATAATATGACTTTTTCCACAAGCTTTTTCCACAATCGTTAACAATGTGGAAAAGTTACCAGATGTGAATAAGTAAGCAAATCACAATCAATTTTGATGTGTTTGACTTTATTTACGGCTATTTTAAAAAGTCCTCATCCTTTATATCATCCTTTATAAACTTTTTACTTCCTTCCAGAATTTTGGCAAACAAGCCGCCTGTTTTTCTTTCTTCAGTAACTTTAGTTTTTTCAACTTTTAATTCAGCAGCAACCTGTGTTTGCCCGTTGTATTCCATTTTCTGGATACCTTTTATCAGCAGGCCTATACCTGTGGCAAACATTGGGCTT
>Ga0302197_10001360_pt1 | contig 23891 bp, 13 predicted proteins | sample II_Bog_N2_1_FD_193526 | JGI IMG/M metagenome (GOLD analysis project Ga0302197, IMG submission 193526) | Peat permafrost microbial communities from Stordalen Mire near Abisko, Sweden - II_Bog_N2_1 | ecosystem: Environmental > Terrestrial > Soil > Wetlands > Peat | place: Sweden: Abisko...
TCGCGCACCCGCGTGGCCTGGTCGCGGTACTGCGCCTTGTAGGGCTCCAGCAGCGCGATATTACTGCGCACCTGCTCATAGGCCGAGTCCACGTCGCTGAACACCTGCGCGCGCGCCGCGTCTGTCAACTGCTGGTTGCGGTCGATGTCAATCAGCGTACGCTGCTTCTCGCCCTGGTTGCGGTCGAAGATGCGCAGCGGAACTTCTACGCTCAGACCCAGCGTTTGCTGTCCGTTCGGGTTGTTGTTCGACGAGTTGTAGGTGTACCACGCGCCGAACGTCGGGTCGGTCGAACCGTTGGCAATCGCCAGTTGATGGTTGGTCTTCGCCTGCTCGATCGCCTGGACCGCGGCGCGCAGATCGGGACGCGCATCCAGCGCCGCCTGCTCGAAGTCGGTCAAGGGCTTCAGGTCGCTCGCAAAGTCGAACGGCCCGCTCACGTCGAACTGGTCCACCGGAGTGCGGTCGTCCAGCAGTTGCAGCAGCGAGATCTTCGCGGTACGCAGGTTCACGATAGCCGTCTGAATCTCCGACTCGTACTGCACACGCAGCAACTCGATGCGGTCGAGATCGATCTGCGCCAGATCGCCGGCGTTGAAGCGTGCCTTGCTGATGTCGATGATTTTGTCGTAGTAGTCCAGATCCGCCTTGGCCAGGTCGAGCACGGCCTTGGCCCCCAGCGTCTCGACAAACGCCGAGCGCAGCGTGAACAGCATGGTGCGGTCGAGATCCTCATGTTGCGAGGTCGAGATCTGCGTGCCTTCCTTCGCGCTCTGTAGCCGCAGTTCCCGCTTGTGATCCCGCTCGTGCAGATAGCTGAAGTTGGGAATCAGGTAGGTCCCCTTCAGCGGCTGCCAGGTGCCATTCTTCGGAGCGATCGCGGTTCCGTCACCCGTCATGGTGAACTGCGGATTCGGCCGCAGATACGCCGTGATCTCCTCGGCCTTCATCTCGTCCACGTTGGCCTGGTCGGACTTCAACACCGGATTGGCCGCCTCAAACTTCGCCTTCACCTGGTCCCAAGTCAGGCCGCCGGACCCCGATTGTGCCGGCAGCAGCGGCATTCCCGGCACCGTCGCCTGAGCAAATTGCAGTGGACGTGCCGGCATCTGCTGAGCAACCGTCGTACCAAAAGTTCCCAAGACCATCCCCAGAATCACGGCACAATCTGCTGCCAGCAACAACAACCTATTGCCATTCATGGAGTGAGTCCGCTCTCGTCTCGGAATCTGTCGCGCGTTGGTTTTCCCCATGCAGGAAGGCTCGGCGCGAGAACAAATTTGTCTTGAAGGGTTCAATGCGAGATAAGGCCGATAGCAGGCCCTTTAACGATAGACTAACGCATCCTCAAACGATCCGGCAGGCTATCTTTTGGTTTAGCCACACGCGGGCATAAAGGTCGACGCTAGAATGATTTGCCAACACTCCAGACCCACTCTAACACTTCCCCCTTCGGAACTCTTCTGAGCGGGGCGGCCACCTCGCTAGACTTTCTCGTCAACCCCCATCACCTTGACACCGCTCCTTCAACCGGAGCTTCACTCGCGGCAGGCAACTCCGCAAACCGGTAGCCTACGTAAGCGTCGGTGAGCAGGTACTTCGGGTCGGACGGATCGTTCTCAATCTTCTTTCGCAGTTGGCGGACGAAGGTTCGCAGGTAATCCACTTCCTGGCGGTAGTCCGGCCCCCAGACCGAAGTCAGCAATTTGCCGTATGTCACGGCGCGGCCCGCATGGGTCATCAGGTAGTACAGGATGTCGTACTCCTTGCGCGTCAAGTGGATCGCCTGACCCGACTTGCTGACGGCCCGCCGCGTTGGAACCACCTGAATATCGCCGATGGACAGGGGCGCATCTTCGTTCCTTTCCGGCGCCTGCGCGCGACGAACAGCCGACCGCATACGGGCCATACACTCGCGTACGCTGAACGGCTTCGTAATGTAGTCATCTGCACCGGACTCCAGCGCCTCCACCTTTTGTTCCTCGCCGTCAACCACGGTCAGCATCAGAATTGGCAGGCGCGGGGCAATCGACCGCAGCCGCGTCAGAGTCTTCATTCCCCCCATCCCCGGCATGTTGACGTCGAGAAGGACAACATCGAATGCCTGCGACTGCACCAGTTGCAGCGCCTCTTCGCCGCGGGACGCCTCGGTCGTAATAAATCCCATCTCGCTCAGCGGAGTACGCAGGGCCCGTCGAATAGACGGCTCATCGTCCACTATCAGTACGCGAATGGAAGAACCTTGGGATGTTGCAGTCATCGGCGAACGCCTCCTTGCTGAACGGTTGGCAGGGACGCGTAAAAGGTAGTTCCCTTCTCGATGTCACTGGTAACCCAGACATGCCCGCCCTGGGCCTGTGCGGTGCGCTTGGCCACCGAGAGGCCAATCCCGGTCCCCGGCACCCGGTTCGACGCGGCAGAAGACCGGTAGTACCGGTCGAAGACCCGCTCGAAGTCTGCTGGTGGAATCGTCGGTCCAACACTATGTACCGAGAAGATAACCTCGGTCGCATGCTCCGCGGCTTGAATGGTCACGTCGGTCCCGGCTGCGCCATACTTCGCCGCATTGTCAACGTACTGGGTCAGCAGAACTACCAGCAGGCTTCGGTCGCAGGAGATCGAAAGATCGTCGCGCGAGATCGCACACTTCACCGCGACGCTGGAAAGTTGGTCGTGCAGGCTTGCCACTACGTCCTCAATCAGGGGAGCAATCGCAACCTTCTCCGGACGCGGAATCATATCCGACGAGTGCAGACGAGCGGTTTTCAGCAGGCGAGTCGTCAGCCGGCTCAGCAACTCTGCCTGCTCGTCAATCTGAGCCACCAGTCCGGCCTGGACCGGCGACAGGTTCCCTAGCGCGCTCAGTCCCTCGCTGGCCGCACCGATCACAGTGAGCGGCGTCTTATACGCATGGGCCAGGCTGTCCAGCACCGTAGTCCGCAACTGCTCCGTTTGCCGCGCGCTCTCGGTGCGGCTTTCGTTGGCAAACGAGTGGTAGCGGTCGAATGTGATCGCTACCACTGCAGCAATGGCATTCGCCATCCTGCCCTGCGTTTCCCCGCGCAGGATCATCGCCCCGATGGGCAGATTGCCCATGTGCAGAACTCTTCGGCTTAGTCCCGTGTCCGGATCGTCGCTCTCGGTTTCAAAGGTACAGATGTTCTGTAGCACGTCCTTCAGATCGTCGGACCATTCCCCCGTCGCGTACACCTCGCGGAGATCGGCGTCGAAGATGCCAACCGACTCGACCTGGAAGATTGACTGCACCAGCGATGCCAGCGGTTGTCCGGGCTTGCGGTGCGGATCGAGCTTCGTTGTCTCGTAAATCAAGGTGCAGAGCTGGTCCGCTTCCACGGGGAACGGGTTTACAGGCTGCGCTGCCTGCTCAGAGCGTCTGCCGGCGGCAAGCACGCGTCGGAAACCAATCATTTGCACTCCGTCGGCATGTCAGGTCTCCTGCGCATCTTGGAGCAGGACCTGCGATACCGGGAAAGTTCCCTGTGGCACTGCCAGGGAAACATGAAATTGATCGGAGAGCTTCTTTCTCCAAGGCTCGAGGGGTGGAGCTGAATCTACAAACCCGCGGCGCGGCTTTATACCAGAAGATCAATGAAGTTTGAAGAGTAGCTGCTCCAGATTCTAGCATCCTCCTTCAAAGATCAACCGTTCTTTGTGCGGCCCGCAAGAAAAGCCGTGTACTTATGTTTTCTTTATGGATTCCTTATAGGTTCCTTGCGTTCATAGAAAGTATCCGGGAGACAAACAGTTCCGCGGCGATCTCCAAGAACGCCGAATGAAGGTATCGCCAAAGCGCGGAATGCGATGGTGTCTTCCTAAATGTTGTATTTGCTAGCGATTTTACGGAGGAATGGACCGAATGGATCTCAAACCGCACAGCGTTGTGCTAGGTATGGCCGGAGCACTCATGTCTTTCGCCATTGTCGCGGGAGCTCAAACCACGAGCACCCCCCCACCCCCACCCACGGCCCCAGATTCCACTCCAGCTGCGGCTGCGGCAGCGCCCGCTCCAGTATGGAGCGCTGGAACAATTGACTTCAGCGGCTATGTCGACGGCTACTTCACCTATAACCACGACCGCCCAGCAGGCAATACCAACTACAACTACAATTTCAATGACCAGGACCAGTTCAACCTGGAAGCGGCGAAAGTGACGCTCAATCACGATCCAGACCCAGTGGGCGCGCACGTGGATCTCATCTTTGGCCGTACTAACGCACTTTTGCATCCGAATGGCAACGGCGGAAGCTCCGACGGTGCTGGGGTCAACTACATCGAGCAGGCTTATCTCAGCGTAAAGCCCCCGAAAGCGAAGGGTTTTGAACTGGACTTCGGCCAGTTTGTCACATCGGCGGGACAAGAAGTCATCGAGACGATGAACAATTGGAGCTATTCGCACGGACTTCTGTTCACCGACGCGATTCCCTACTATCACTTCGGTATCCGGACGTCGATGCCTTTGACCAAGACCTGGACCGCGGGTGTGCAGGTGGTGAACGGCTGGAATAACGTGACCGACAACAACGGCGGGGTCACGATAGGCCTGACGAGTTCTCTCGTCAAGCCGAAGTACACATGGAACACCAACTATTACGTTGGTCCAGAGAACAGTGGAATCACGCCACCGTCCTACGCAGGAACGCAGAAGGGCTACCGCAACCTGATCGACACGACCCTTCTGCTGACGCCCACTGCGAAGTTCAATATGTATGTCAACTACGACTACGTTCAGAACCACACGCCGGCCGTTCCTGCGTGCGGTCCTTGCGAATCGGCAGCCGTCAAAGCCACGTCTCGGCACGTCCAAGGCGTTGCGGTTTCGGCTCGCGGTCAGATCAGCGCGAATGGCGCTTTGGTTGGCCGTTATGAATACCTCGCCGACGAGGGGCCCACGGGCATCATCTACGGCAACGCGTACGCTCCGATCGGCACCGGCACCAAGCAGAAGCTGGACGAGTTCACAGGCACCTACGAATACAAGTGGCCTGCGGGTCTCCTACTGCGTGCCGAGTATCGCATCGACTGGTCGGATCACAAGGTCTTCACCTACGGCAATGATTTAAGCATATCGCCGTACACCCCAACGAAGACCAGCCAGCAAACCCTGACCGTCGGCATGATCGCCTTCTTCGGTCCGAAGCGATAGTTCCTGGCCGCGCCTCTGGAAATCAGGGGCGCGGTCGCGATCCTCCATGTAGAGGGCGCGAGGCTAACCTCACGGAATCCTCACGCGCGTCGAGAGACAATACCTTCACAAAAACTTGAACACCAGGAGACACTTCATGGCAGAAGAAACCGCCCCTCAAATGCAGAAAACCCTCGGGCTGACAGGATTGACCAGCAACGCAATGGCCCTCATTGCGCCTGGAGCTTTCCTTTGGCTGACCTTCTTCATCCAGGCAACTACCGGCGCGACCTCCCCTTCGATGTGGATCGGAATCTTCGCGGCGCTGATGCTCTGTCTGGCAACCGCCGTTTCCTATGCTGAAATCTCCAAACTCTATCCCGGTACCGGCTCCAGCTACTACTACGCTGAGCAGGCCATGCTCTCCAAGGACGCGTCGTTCAAGTATGCCCGCATCTCCAAGTTCATTGTCGGTTGGGGCTCTCACCTCTACTACTGGGTTTACCCGGGCGTGATGGTCGGTGTTACCGGCGTCTTCGTCGGGTACATCGTGGGATTCCTCTACCCCAACTTCATGAGCGGATCCAACCCTGGCCCCCTCTTTATGATGCTGGTCGCGGTCGTCTTCACTTTCCTGGTCACGGCCATCGCACAGCGCGGAGCTAACGCCTCCACCGCCGTCAATCTGTCTATCAATATTGTGCAGATCTCGGCGCTGGTCCTGTTCAGCTTCCTCGCCATCTCCTATCGCGCCCAGCATCCGGAAGGCGCAAAGGCGTTGAACTACGACTCCGTGAGCCTGGCCACGTACGACTACAACTTCGCAGCCAAGGCCGACGGCACCATCATCCGTGACGCCAACCAGGTTCCACAGCCGCAACTTGACGCTGCCGGCAAGCCGGTTCCGTTTACCATCAGCTACGCGGCCTACGACTCAACCGGCAAGCTCTTCCAGGCCCATCCCAACGCGACGTCTGTTGTGTCGATGCATAGCTTCAATTGGATGATGATTCAGGCTACGGTCGCCATCCTGATCCTGGTCGGCTTCGAATCGGTTACGTCGATGGGCGGTGAAGCGAAGAACGCCAAGCGCGACATTCCTCTCGCCGTCATCTTCTCACTCCTCATTCAGGGACTGGTGTGCTATCTCTTCGAGTACTTTGCCGCAAACTACTTCCTCAACTCGGGGTACACCATGCAAAGTGCGGCGGGTTCTGCCGCGCCCATCGGCGACATGATGATCATTGTCGGCGATGCCTTGTTTGGACCGGGGAAAGGCAAGTACTTTATGCTGGCTGAGGCCGTCACCGTCTTCCTGGCGCTGATCGGGACCACCCTGGCTTGCATGAACACCGGCGCTCGCGTTACCTACGCGATGGGCAAGGACGATGAGGCTCCCGAGCACTTCGGCATGCTGCACGCCAAGACGCTCAGCCCTCACCGCGCACTCAAGACCCTCTCCTACATCACCGCTGTGATCGGCGTCCTCTCTGTCGCGCTCCTCTTTGGAGACGCGTCGGCCCCAACGGACGCAGCCATCGCGGCACTGCCCCACGGCATATTCTCCAGCGTAGGCTATCTCTCGCACGACACGCTGGCGAAGCTTCCCAACTCGTTGTTGATGATTACCCTGGTTTCTAACTTCGGTACCTTCATCCTTTACGCGTTGAGCTGCATCCTGTGCATGGTGGCCTACCACAAGCGTCCCGATCATAGCTTCCTCAAACACACGCTGATTCCGGCGTTTGGTGTGTTGGCCAATGTCGGTTGCATGGCCTTCTACCTGATCGGGCCATTCCTGGGTCTTGGCACCGCGAAGGAACCCCTAGGAGCTATAGGAATCGCAATTCTGTGGGGCGCTTATGGAGCCATCTACTTCATGAAGTCCTCCAAGGCTAAGGGCAAGGGGATGTTGCTCGAATCCAAAGTACAGGCATAACCGGCAACCAGAAAGCAAGCTGTACGTACCAGGTCGAAGGTGTAGAGCTCCGCCCCTCCGGGCAGCATCGGAGGGGCGGAACTCCTTCACCTGCACAAACAGCCGACCTCCCGCAACGACAACCGGCCAAACGGGCAGGGTGGTGAACCTCAATGTTGGATGTGGTCTTTGGACAGGCAACAGATTCCGGCAGAGTGCGCCCGCATAATGAGGACGCTGTCGGCTTCTTCATTCCCCGGTCGCGTCAGGAATCCCGGTCTCGCGGCTGGATGTTCGTGGTCGCTGACGGCGTAGGCGGGATGGATCTCGGCGAAGTCGCCTCCGCCAAGGCGATCGAAGTCATGACCGAACAGTTTGCCCGCTCAACCGAAGGCACTTCCCTGCCCAGCCTATTGCCCAGCCTGATCCAGCACGCCAACTCGGCCATCCACGATGAAGGCCTTCATCCGGATCGGCGCGGGCGTCACATGGCCACCACCATCGTCGCCTGTGTGCTGCGCCATGACCAGGCGGTCATCGTTCATGTCGGCGACTCGCGCTGCTACCAGGTGCGCGATGGAAAGGCCGTCCAACTGACCCGCGACCACACCTGGGTTGCAGAGCAGCGCAAACTCGGCCTCATCACCGCTGCCGAGGCGGAACGCTCTGAGAGCCGCCACGTTCTCACCCGCTCACTTGGCCCCGAATTGTTCGTCACGCCCGACACCACTTCCGTCTCGCTGAAGCCCGGGGACGTTCTGGTGCTCTGCACCGATGGCCTCTACGGAGGCCTCTACCCGGAAGACATCGCTCGCATCGCGTCACAAAACAAGGGAGCAGATGCCATTGCGGGCGATCTCGTGAAGTATGCCGTCGACGTGGATGGCTCCGACAATGCGACCGCCCAGGTGATCCAGGTCCGCTCCATCGAACCCATGGGGATGTATCGCGGCCGCCTCTATCCGCTTCCCGTCCAGCAGTAGCTGCAAAATTCAGCAAGTTCTTGAGCCACCTCACTGGCCGATAGCTTCGAGATGGTCACGCGCCTAGCGAGGTTTTTTTGTTGCGGAGTCCCCTTGAGAGAGTAAAAAGCTATGTGATTGAACTATATAGGGTTGCGCGTGAGTGTGTCTTTCTTGCCACAGTTTATTGTTGAAATGATTGGAGTTACAAGCGAGTGTATACTTTTTACCACACTCCTCGAAATATCAGCTGAACGTCGTCCCCAGAGTTAAATGCAAAAAGCCCCGGCGGGTGGCGGGCTTTCTTTCTTTAACTTACTAATACCATTATACAGGGTGAACCATAACTCATCTGCTATCTGTTTTTTGGGGGTAAGTGGTTGATTTGGTGTTGGTTGAGCGTAGAAATGGACTTTTGGGGGCTTGACAGTGAAAAAACGGTCATTTGCGCGGGGCAGGGCTGGTCTGCGCTTGCAGCGCGTTATCTGCCGTGGCCGGGCGAACCGATGGGTGTGCTTTCAGCGATTTGGTGGTCGGGTGGGCGAGCGCAATGGTCACGACGCACTTAGAATCCCGGGCCGGTAATGGTGTACTGTGCCGCGATGGTGTGCGAAGTGCCACCGGGCCCCGTGACGGTGATGGTGACGTTCGATGTTCCTGGCGGGGTGGTGTACTTGACGCCGTTTACGGCCGAGCCGCACCCCGACAACGCGAGAGAAGCACCGCCCAGCACACAGAACAAAGCGATAAACAGAGCAGCGCCGCTACGCCTCAGCCGCCTGCTGGCCAATCCGCCGAGCCCAATCAGCATGACCGGAAAACCGAACGCGAGCATGGGATGAGACCCCGTGCCGCCCGGTCGTGCCAGAGGCGACGCGGACGTAACCGGGGCAACATCCGACCAGAACGTTACTGTCACCTGGATGGGCTGCTGCCAGTAGGTTTGCAGGTTTGTGGTTGGCGTCACCGCCAAGGTGCTGGGCGGGCCGAACGTGCAGGTGGCGTACTGCGGCAGACCGGAGCACGCGAACGTCAGCGTCCCCGCAAGCGTGTTGGTCGGTGTGACGGAGAGATAGGTATAAACGGTCGACCCGCTTGCTATCGCCACTGAGCTGGTGCTGAGGGCTAACTGGAAGTCGGCGGGGTCGGCGTTGACGGTGAAGCTGCTCGGGGCTGAGGTCGAAGTGCTGTAATTTCCGTCGCCGCTATAGACGCCGGTCACGCCGTAGCTGCCTACGCCGAGAGTCGCACTGGTAAACGTGGCCACGCCACTCGAATTCAGCGAACTGGTGCCGAGCAGCGTGGATCCGTTATAGAACGATACGGTGCCGGTCGGCGTTCCTGTGGTTGTGGAAAGCACCGTTGCGGTTACGCTCTCGCTGGAGAACTGCAGCAGGGTCGCAGGCGCAGAGGTTGCGCCAGTCGTGGTGTTGGCCTTGGCGATATTGATGTTCAGCGGTGCAGAGTTGTTATTGGCCGCGGCATAGTACGGCAGCGCTCCGCTGTAGATGGCCGTGACCGTATGCAGTCCAACAGTTGGCCTGCCAATCGTGGTCGATGCAGTGGCTACGCCACCCGCGTATGTGATTGCGATGGGCAAGCTAGCTACGCCGTCCACCTTAAAGGTGATGGTTCCGGTCATGGGGGCAGGCGTGGTAGCCGGCGTAACAGTGGCCGTTACCGTCACGATCTGACCATACTGCGGATTACCGCTGGGCGACTGAACCACCGCGACAGCGGAATTTACCAGCACCTCGCCTGTTCCGGAGAGCGCAATGCTGGGCGGTGCAGCGTTGACTGCGTTGCTCTTCAGCAGGTACGTTGCCGACTCTGTCGCCGCAGCGCTGGGGGCAAACTGGCTGGTAAACGAGCAGGTGGATCCCACGCCAAGGGGACCGGTGCCACATCCCTGTGTAGTTGTCGGCACCAGGGGCAGAGCGGTGGTGCTGCCCGTTCCGGTAAATGCCGGCGAGGAGAAGGTCAGCCCCGTTGTGCCCGAACTGGTGATGTTAAACAACTGCGTATCGCTGGTGGTAGTGATGCCCACTATGCCGAAGGAATAGCTGACGGCGGAGCGCTGGATCTGTAGAAAGCGGCTATTTGCGGAGTCGGCGAGGGTGAGCGTTCCCTGGCCGTTGATGGCGACTCCGCGGGGAGAGTTGAGCAGCACGCCGTTAGCGGCGCCGGGCACGGTGCCCGCGCCTGAACTGCCAAGCACTCCAGCCAGCGTGCTGATCACTCCGGAGGCCTGATTGACAACCCGCAGGCCGCTGTTGCCGGTGTCCGCGATGAAGATGTCGCCTGCGGCATCCACAGCCACGCCCTGGGGCCCACTCAGTTGAGCCTGGATTGCGGTGCCACCATCGCCGCCGGAACCCGCTTGCCCATTGCCGGCGACAGAGGAAATGACGTTGGTGAGATACCCGACCTTGCGGATCAGATTGTCGCCGGCATCCGCAACGTACAGGTTGGAGGCAGCATCCACCGTAAGGCCGGAGGGCGAAGAGAACGCCGCCTGGGTGGCGAGGCATCCGTCACCGTAGGTGTCGGTCGCGCCGGAGCAGACGGTACCACCCGCATAAAGGTAGCTGTAGCCATTGCTGGCGATTATGCGAATCAGGTTGTGTCCGCTGTCGGAGACGTAGATGCTCCCGTTGGCATCCACCGCAACTCCGGCAGGCGCAGAGAAGATCGTTTGCGCCGCCGGGCACGAGTCTCCATAGGTGTCCACGGCAAGCGGGCAGACGCTGGCAGCGCCGCCGGCGATCGTGGCGATGGTGTGCAAGGCGCGATCAACCCGCCGGACAACGTTATTGCCTGTGTCCGCAATGTATAGATTTCCGGCGGCATCGACCGCAACCCCCTTGGGGCCGCGCAGCTTCGCGGTCAAAGCGGGACCGTTGTCGCCGCTATAACCTGCACCACTTCCGCCGGCGACGACACTGCCTGCCGAACCGTTTGCCGGGAAATAGAGAACCTGGTTGTTGCCTGTGTCCGCGACATAGGCGTTGCCACCGCCATCCACCGCTACCTGCTGCGCGGTGGTGCTGAGCGTACCGGAGAGCAACGCTACCGTGCCCGGATCGATGCTGATCGTCGCTGCAGTTCCGGTGCCACTAAGGCCGACACTTGTTCCGGTTGAGGTTCCGGTGACCAGCAGGGATGAGGCGTCCGTTCCGGGGTGGCCCGGCTGGAAGGTGATGCCGACCTGGCAATCTACCGTAGTGTCGGCATTGGCGCTGCAGATAGGAGAACCAATCTGCGAGAAGTCCGGATTGCCGTTGGGGAAGGTAATGGCTGGGGTAGTTGTTTCGCCCGCGCCAAGGTGCACGTCGACCGTACTCGTGAGTGGCAAGGCAGGGGTGGTAGCTGCGAACAGCGTGTTGATGGAGATCTTGCGAATGCGCGCGTCGGCCGGGTCCGTGAGGTAGATGTTGTCCTGGCCATCGATGGCGATGCCCATGCCATTGCCGCCCGCGGAAAAGACCGATTGCGTGGCCGGGCAGCCGTCGCCGATGTTGTCCGTAGAGCCTGCGCAAATGCTGCCGACCGAGCCCGTTAGCGTACTGGTGACACCAATGTAGGGAGTAGACGGGTACGTGGTATTGGTTGAGCCGAAGATGCCGGCGATGGTGCGCATGGACCCTGTAGACGCGTCGAGGAACCATACCACGTTGAATCCGCCGTCAATCGTAAACAAGTCGCCGCGCGAGTCCAGAGCTATTTTGCGCGGCGTCATTTGCGTAGGGATTGTGGTTCCGGGTGGAGTGTAGGAGGGGTTGATGCTGGTAGCTAGTACGGTGGTATTGGCGGTGTACGTTGTGACCGCGCCGCCGCCGAAGATGGTGTAGATGTAGCCTGCCTGGGCGACTGCTCCGGAGTTCTCCAAGGCGATCAGGTTGGCAACCTGCGTTCCCCCGACATAGATCACGCGGACCACGTGGTTGCCTCCGTCCGCGATGAAGATGTTGCCGTTGCTGTCAACCTTTACGTCTTCGGGGGTATTCAGCAGGGCGGCCGAGGCGAGGCCGCCGTTCCCGGAATAGCCGATGGCCGTCGGATTGGCAAAAGGCACAGTTGTGCTTGGCCCCGGGAACTTCGGCGGATTGCCAGCAATCGTGTAGATATAGCCGACTTGCGCGGTCAATCCCGTTTCTTGATTGATCAGGTTGGCGAGCGTCGTGCCGCCTTCGTAGACTACGCGGATCGCATCGTCACCGGTGTCGGCGATGTAGACATTGCCATACGAGTCGGCCGCGACGCCACGGGGCTGGTACAGTTCCGCGCCTCCAGTGGGGCTGAGCTGGGGAGTGCCGTTGTTGACCTGGTAGTTGGTCGCCGTACCGCCGTCTCCGGTGTACCCTTCAGTGCCGGAACAACTGGTGTACTTCGATGCGGTGCAGGTAACGTAGCCCGCGACGATCGACATTACGCCCGTCGCCGCGCTGACTTTGTGGATCAGGTAATCGCCATATCCGGCGATGTAGATGTCTCCATTCGGCGCGACGAATACGCCGCGTGGTTTATTGAAGTTGCCGGTGTATCCGCCGGTGAGGTTAGCGATACCGTCGCTTGCGATGCAGCCGTCGCCGTACTTGTCCACGGGCGTTTGAAGGCTCGGCACAGTGCAGGCCGCCGCGGAAGAAAGGCTGCCGGCAACCACGGTCACGACGCCTGTCTTTTGGTTGATCTTGCGGATCATGTTGGCGCCGCCGTCGGCAATAATGATGTTGCCCTTCGAGTCAACGCCGAGCCCGCGTGTATCTCCGCCACTGGCGATCGGGCTGGTTCCGCCGAAGCTGGCTTGAGTGGCAGGACAGCCGTTGCCGATCTTGTCCGTGCCGGTTGTCCCGCAAACCGTCGCAGTCCCGCCGCCGATGGTGGTAATCGTGTACGGCAGCACCAACGGCGTCGCCTGCGCCATTAATTGGGGAATACTCAGGCCCGCGAAGGCCACCAGGACAACGGTCGCTTTCAACTTGTTCAACCCGACTTTTCGGGAACCCAGACGCATCATGTGACTCCGTAATTCCATACTTCTCCGCTCTTTTGGTTCTGTGTTCCTTGCCGGCACCGGAAGCCGCGTTTTCCAGACCGAACACACATCCAGCGGCACAGGGACCTGGCGGCACACGACTAGCCGTGTTTTGGTCTGACCAATATCGCGTCAGGATGGCAACTGGACGAAGAAAGTGCAGCCGCACGAAATTTAACTATCCAACTGGGACGGCTGTCAATGATATTCATAAAACCACCTAGAAGGAAGGGAACGATGTGACTCTTATCACATCGCTTCCTTCGACCGCTGATCTACCTTGAATACCATTCGACCGAAGTTTCATTAGATAGCAAACTTTATGTCAAATTGACGAGCTTCGTAATGGGAGTTCTATTTGGACTTTGAGAGGACTGGACCAGAAGGTGAGCGGCTCTATTTCAGGGTCGCGCTAGGCGAGTTTCGCGCGGGCCGAACCGGATTGTACTTGACAGTCCTGCATGTGAATTCGGATACTGTCCAGCGACCTTCCTGGTCAGACCAATGCCTTTCTGAGACAGTTTGGGGACCTGCATGTGCAAGATAATTCTTGAGGAAATGGCCGGCGCTCCGTCTCCGGCCCAGAGCCATTCTTGTGGGCGGCGCTTTTGGCTTTGCTTGCTGGTGGTATTCTGTCTGGCCACCGGGGTAGCCCGCGCCCAGAACAGCGGCAGCCTCTTCGGCACAGTCGCTGACTCGGCCGGCGCGGTGTTGCCCGGAGCGAAAGCTACCGTGACCGATCCGGATCACGGTTTTACCCGAACCGTGACTACGAACACCAGCGGCGCATATCTTTTCCCAGCGATCCCTGTCGGCACCTACACGCTTACGGTGGAGGCACCCAGGTTCCAGACCTCTGTCGATCAGGGCATCATCGTCGACGCCAACCAGAACGTAAAGATGGACATCAAGCTGTCCCTCGGAGCAGCCAACTCAGAGGTAACGGTTACCGCGGAGGGATCGACCGTGGACGCGCGCTCAGCCACGCTCGGCACGATGATCGACAACAAGCTGGTGGAAGAGCTGCCCATCAACGGCGAGAACGTGGTTGCTTTGGCGGCTCTGCTGCCGGGCGTGACCGGCGTAAATGCCCCGACGACCGAGACCAACGAACGCGGCGGGCCCACCTATACCGTGTCCGGGTCGCGCAACACGCAGAACCTGATGCTCTTCGACGGCCTGATGTGGAACAACCTCTTCTACAACACCGGAATCTCGTATCCGCCGCACGAGGCGCTCCAGGAGATCAGCGTCCTGCTGAACAACTACACAGCTCAATACGGTCGCAACTCGGGCAGCATCTTCAATGTGCTGACGCGGCAAGGCACCAACACCTTTCACGGGACAGTTTGGGACTACTTCCATAACACCAACCTAGACGCGGCAGACTACTTCGTAAAACGCGTCTATCCGCATCCGGAAGAAGACCGCCAGAACCAGATCGGCGTCACCTTCGGCGGCCCCATCAAACGCGACAAGGCATACTTCTTCGTCGCGGTGCAGGACCTCTTCGCACACAAACAGGCGATCGGCAGCATCAATCCGTACAACGACAACATGCTGGGCTTCGAGAACGATGGAGTGACGCCGTATCCATGCAACAGTACTGGCCCGTTCGCCGGCAAGAACTGCGCCGACTTTAACTCGTACCTATTCAGCTCCAACAACACCAATCTGTACACCCAAGCCCTGGCGAACGGCACCACGGCAAGCATTCCCAAGATCACCATTCCCTCATCGGCATCGACCGGGGGCGCCCAGGACATGATTGACAATGGATGGCTGCAGGCTGGCCACACCGGCTCGTCGCCCTGCGACGCCGATATGGCGAATGCGCAGTCGTTTGTGAACGGCAACTACAACTCCAAGCCACCGACTGGAAATAACTCCCTCAACAACTTTCCGTCGTCCACGGGAATGCCGTTCGATCAGATTCCGACGGAGTGCTTCAACCCGGTGATGATGGCCCCTGCAGGCTCTTCCACGCCTGGGATCATTCAAAAGTATGTGCCCACAGGCCTTCAAAGCGGCACGACCTCGTCGGGAGGTCCGCTGTTCTCATCCACACGTATTGCGCCACTGCCTCAACAAGACCTGAACCTGCTGGCGCGTGTGGACTACATCCTGAACCGCAGCCACACCCTCGACGCCCGTTTCGACTTGATCACCGCCAACGACCATACCGCGCCGGGCGTTAACAGCACTGCGGTAGGTGTGCCGACTTACGAGGTTCTATACAACCAGGCGTTCAGTAAGTACGGCAACATCGGCGACACGTGGGTCGTCACCCCGAATTTGCTGAATATCGCACGCGCCGGCTACAAACGGTATGAGAACGTGCGCACGCCGCAGGACCACCACACCCTGGCTGACTTTGGCGGCAACTTCAATATGAACGACCCGATCTCCGCGATGCCGGCGATCAACTTCAATACCTTTTCGCTGGGTTCCACCAGCCAGGGCTACGCCGACGTCATCAATGAGAACATCGAGATCAAGGACGATCTTTCATGGACTCGTGGCAATCACAATGTTTCGGTGGGCCTGGATTGGCTACGCCTACAGTATCTGAACAAGAACATGTATCCCGGCAGCATCGGGTTTAGCAGCACATTCACATCCCAGCCGCTGGCCGATGCGCTGTTCGGCCTGGTGAATTCCATGACCGCGCAGAGCGAGACGATTCAAGGTGGCGTGCAGCACGACCTCTTTGCGTATGCGCAGGATAACTGGCGCGTGATGCCGAAGCTGACTCTGAACCTGGGTCTACGCTACGAACTGCCGTTCCAGTGGTTCCAGCCCAAGGGATATTCCGAAACCTTCCGTCCTGGCTTCCAGTCCGCCGTATTTCCGGGCGCACCCGGAGGCCTCGCCTTTGTCGGCGATCATGGCGTACTCAATTCGCTGGTGCCCACCGACTTCAACGGAGTCGCGCCGCGTATCGGGTTCGCCTACGACGTGTACGGCAACAGCAAAATAGTCCTTCGTGGCGGGTTCGGCGTTTTCTTCGACGCCATCAACGCCGATGTCGTGGGCGAGGGCGAGCCATTCCTCTACCAGAACACCCAGAACACGCCGGCCGGAGGGTTTTCGGTTCCACTCTGCATCACCAGTCCATGCGCTGGGCCGGGGTCGGCAGGAAACGTCCCTCCCATTCCCAATGGGTATAACAAAGCCAATCCATTGTTCGCGCCGCCGTATTCGGTGTTCTTCCCCGACGCCAACTTCCGCACCCCATATGTTCTGGCAATGAACCTTGGATTCGAACTCCAAGTGGGTAAGGGCGGTGTGCTGGATGTCAATTATGTCGGCAAACTCGGCCGCAAACTGACGGTTCCGGTCGATCTCAATCCAGCCATCTACGACTGCACCGGCTCGTACTTCCAGGCCAATCCTGCGGTCTACTGCAACAATGCAACCAACAAAGGCGGGTCGTACAGCGCGCGCGTCCGCTACCAGACCTTCAACTACGGCGGCCAGGGTTTGACCGACTTCATGAGCATCGGCGAGTCCAGCTACAACGGCTTGCAACTTCAGTACCGGAAGCGCATCAACCACGGCCTCTCCATGCTGGCCACGTACACCTATTCGCGGTCGCTGGACATCGACACCAACGGGCAATCAACCAGCAACGTCATTCCGGATGTATTCAAGGTCAATACAGAGTGGGGCGTCTCGGACACCAACGCCACACACATCTTGAACATGGGCTGGGCCTGGAACCTTCCCAAGCTCAACCACGGAGATGCCGCTTTGCGCGATATTGTAAACGGCTGGATCTTCTCCGGCATTTACCAAGCACGCACGGGATACCCCGTCAACGTAACGGTCAACACCGATGCAGCGTTGACCGACGAGCCGAATCAGCGCCCGGTCCTCGTTGTGGGCCAGAAACCGCTTCTCAGCAGTGCGCGCCACCGCGCAGATAAGCTGCAGCAGTATTTCAACATCAACGCCTTCGCCTACCCTACCAACGGCACTTACGGCAACGTTGGTCGCAACGCCTTCCCCGGCCCCGCATTCATCCTCACCACGTTCGGGGTGGGCCGTGAATTTCAGACGCCAGTCGTGCGAGAGGGCGCGCACATCCTGTTCCGCGCCGAGGCGTTCAACGTCTTCAACACCGTAAACCTCGGGCCGCCCCAGGCTAAATTCAGCTGTGCGAGCCAATCGGCGAACCTGCCGGGGCAGGCGATTACCTCCTGCTCCAATATCACCACGAACTTCGATCAGATCATCTCAGACGTGAGCACCAATAGCTCCTATCTCTCGGGCGGCCGCGTAATGCAACTCTCGCTCACGCTTTACTACTAATGCCATCTCGCACCCCGATTGCGGACGTCGGCCGTTGCTGCTGAATCGATTCGCGCAATTCGTTTATAGTTGTCGGGCTTTGCCCTTCAGGAGACACAGCTTGCGCGCATTCAACCACGGCTGCGGATCTCCTTCTCCAGCCAAATGCCCCACCCCACGCTTCGTGAACTGGTCGCTCCTGCTGGTGGCGTCATTGTTATTCGCGGCAGGTTGCGCTGGTTCCCACAACGCCAACGGGGCGCATCCGCTGACCTTTTCAGGTTCGGTCCACGGCGGCCAGGCGGCGGTTACAGGAGCGACCGTCCAGCTCTACGCAGTGGGCACGTCTGGCGACGGTTCGTCGGCGGTACCGCTGCTGACTGCGACGGTCACCACTAGCGACGGCACCGGCAACGCAACCAACAGCAATGCGAATGCAGGCAACAGCTTCAACTCGCTTCCCGCCGGCTCCTTCACCATCACCGGCGATTACCCTACCCCTTGCAGTGGCGAAGAAGTTTACCTGGTCAGCACGGGCGGCAACCCAGGCCTTGGCGCCGGCACCAACAACACTGCACTTGCCTTGATGGCCGCTCTGGGGGATTGCGGCGGCCTCTCCTCTTCCACCTTTGTTTCCGTCAATGAACTGACAACGGTTGGCTCCGTCGCCGCGCTGGCGAACTACATGACTTCCTACTCCTCCGTCGGTTCGGGGACAGCGGATGCCTCAGCCCTGCAGGCTGCGTTCAGCAACGTCAGCCAATACACGGACACGTCAAAGGGCACTGCACCCGGGCCGGGCCTTCCGGCCAGCTCCTACGCATCGAGCTTCGAAATCCAGACGCTAGGCGATGCGCTATCCCCCTGCATCAACTCTGTCGGCGGAGTTGCCGGCGACGGTAGCAGTTGCGGCACGCTCTTCAACGACACCAAGCCCTCGGGCGGCTCGGCACCTACCGACACCATCGGAGCCGCGCTGAACATTGTCAATAATCCGGCGCTGAATACCTGCGCTATCTATGGCCTCGTCCCCGGTTCCCCGCCCTTCCAGCCGACGCTCAGCAGTTGCCCCTCCTCGTGGACGTTACCTATCTCGCCCTTGGCCGTCACCGTGTCAGGCGCTTCGACGATCACGATCGGGCAAACCGCGCAATACGCTGCCTCGGTCGGTGCCTCTGGGCGCGGATCGACCAACCAATCCGTTACCTGGATGGTGAATGGCGTCAGCGGAGGCAACGCAACAACGGGCACCATCTCATCTACCGGCCTCTATACGCCACCTTCCACTGCTCCTTCCAGTGCGGTCAGCATCACCGCCGTCAGCGTGCTATCGAGCACGGCCACCGGCTCCGCCAGCGTCACAGTGGTGCCTATTTCGGTCGCGGTCAGCGGACCCGCCGATGTCCTCTACGGTCTTACGGGGCAATACTCCGCGGTGGTCACCGGCACCTCCAGCCAGGCGGTCACGTGGATGGTCAACGGGGTTGCAGGAGGCTCTACGGCGCAAGGCACCATCTCGGCGACGGGCCTATACACCGCGCCGGCAAGCGCTCCGCCAACCCCGGTCACCATCGGCGCCCAGAGCGCTGGTCCGCCAGTAACTGCCGGGTCGGTAGGCGTCACCGTCGCGGCGGCCGCGGTCACCTATGCTACGGGCGACTCGCGAACCGTGAACCAGCCCACCTATCCCGCGGTCTGCAAGGTGTTACAGGCGCAATTCAACACTTCGCAACGCTCTTCGCCCCCTGCAGCCGGTTCGGATGACACCACAAACATCCAAACCGCATTGAACTCGGCAGCCTGCAAGAATACGGGCTTGGCCGTCGAACTCGCGCCTTCGGGCACCAACAACGCTTTTTATTCCGAACAGCTCACCCTCAATGGCGAGGGCCTGATCATCGACGCCGGCGTTACCCTATACGGCGGAGCATCGTATAGCACTGTCTCCAGCCCGCTCCTATCTATCAACGGAGCGAACTCCACCCTGATGGGCCCAGGTACCGTCGATGGCCGGGGTGACCTCATCACCAATACGAATAACAATCGCCTTGTCCAAACCAACAGTGCCAACAACTTCATCGCCTACAACGTAACCCTTGCGCAGTCCATCTATCCCAATCTCTACATTCAAGGCGGCAATGGAGCCACGGTATGGGGAGTCACAATTCTCACCCCTGCCACGCGCGCCAACGCCGACGGTATCGATCTGGATAGCCTGACCAACGCCACGGTGACGAATTCAACGATCGAGGCCGGCGATGATGGCGTGGCGGTGAAGCCGAACAATGCATCGGCATCGAACGTTACAGTGACCAATAACCGTTTGTACGGGACACATGGACTTTCAATCGGGAGCATCCCGAAATTCGCGGTGTCGAATATATTGTTCCTGAACAACTACGTGTATGGGGCGGACTTATCGAACAACGGCGCGCAGAACTCGAACGGACTGGTGATCAAGCAGGATCCGAGTTGCGCCACGACCGTGAGCCAGGTGACGTATCAGAATACCTGCATGAAGGGTGTAAAGCACTTGATCACTTTCTATACCAACTACAACAACACATGTTCCGGCAGCGCGGGTAGCCCGGTGTTCAGCAACATCCTAGTCAACGGGGTGTTGGCGACCCAGTCGTATTCCGGAGCGTATGAGGAATTTATCGGTTGGAGTGCTACGGCCCCCAGCAGCGCCTCGCTCGCGTATGTGAGCCTGGATGTCAACTCGTTGAATACCGGGGCGAATGCCACACAGTACGTCGCCATGTCGCTGGATAGCTCAAGCCTGACGAGTGCCACGCTGACGGGGACTGGAACGACGGGGATGTCGACCAGCACCTTCTCTACGTCCGGAAGCGTGCCTAACTGCTCATTCTGATTTCTGCGCCTGGTTGATCGCGTTCACTCCGGGAATGCAGCACGCGCGGTTTGCTCATCGGGATGCAACTTCGTGTACTTTGTGATCCCGACCATCGTGAACACCTTGATGAAATGCGGCTTCAGGCCAAAGGTCTGGACAGTCTGGCCGCCTTTGCTGGCCGCGATCATCAACTGAATGACCAAAGCAATCCCGCTGGAGTTCAGGTAATCCACTCCGGAAAAGTCCAGAAGAATACGCTTCGAGCCCGGCGGAAGTCCTTGAAACGTACCCAGCACGGCAGGCTTCGAGGCGCTGGTAACATCGCCCGTATAGCGCAGCACGGTGATTGGCGCGCCTGCAGGGCTTTGCACCTCTTCCACCTTCACTTGCGTGACTTTTTCCGCCATCCCTTATCCCCTCTTTCCCTCTTCGTTCTGATCAATCACAATCGCTTCCGCCTCTTCATTTGGATGAAGCCGGATCACCATGCGGGCGTAGCTGCCGGAGCGCGGAGAGCTGACCCATTCCACCTCGTCCACCAGGGACTCGATCAGAAATATTCCCATGCCGCGCGCGCCCTCCTCCTCGTGCATCTTCTTGTCGATGTCGGGAACGGCTGCGTGCTCCTGAGGCCCGCTGCCGGTATCGTGCACCTTCACCTCCAGCGAATCCGCGTTCATCGAGAGCACCACTCCGACGGACAAGGTTTCATCCAACTTGTTGCCATGCTCCATCGCATTGATGCAGGCCTCGGCGATGGCCGTCTTAAGGTCTTCAACCCGCTCTTCCCCGAAGCCCATCATGCGGGCAACGCTGGCTGCTGTGTTCATCGCCACCTTTTCAAATCCCAAGCGGGACGGAAGCTGGAGTTCGATCTTTTTCCTTGTCTCATCGTCCATCGATTGAAGGTCTCCGCTATGGGTTCCTACGCAGTACCAGCGCAGTCATGTCGTCAGACTGGTCCTGCCCGTCTGAAAATGCGTCCAGGGCGTTCCAGATGGAGCCCAGTATCTGCTCCGGCGTCGGCTCGCTACAGGCAACAAATGTCTCCAGAAGGCGCGTTTCGCCGAACTCATCCTCGCCGCGAAAGACCTCCGTCATGCCGTCAGTGTAGACCAACAGCCGCGCCCCTGGGCCGAAGTCGAACTTCACGGCAACATAGCTCGAAAACGGCAGAAGCCCAATGGGGGTCCCCGATGCTGCAATTTTGTTCAGGGTGCCGTCACCGGTAGCCAGGAATGCCGGGTTGTGCCCTGCGTTGACGACTTCGAGGGTGTGGGCGGTTGGATCCAGACGGAGCAACATGGCGGTCACGTACCGGCGACGCGCCTCGTCTCCCTCGCCATAGTGCAGCAGATTCATCTTTGTGGCGATCTCTAGCAGGCTAAGCCCGGCTTGGACCATGGCTCGGAACGCCGAACGAAACGAGGCGCCCACTAACGCCGAGGCGAGTCCTTTACCGGCCACGTCTCCCACCACGATCACCGTCTCGCCCGAAGGCATCGCAACTATGTCGAGATAGTCCCCGCCAACTTCGTAGCAGGTAACCGAACGTGCCGCCAAGCCGTAGCTGGGGATCTGCGGCATCTGCTGCGGGACCAGGCTCTGCTGAACCTGGCGGGCGGCGGCCAGATCGCTCTCAACCCTTTGCCACTGAAGCGCACGCGCGTGAAAGCGTGCGTTCTCAATTGCCACCGAAGCCTGTACCGAAAGCGACTCAAGGAAATCGGTCTCGTCGAGATCGAGGGTGCGGTCCGGCGGAACGATGACAATCAGCTCGGTGAATTGGACTCCGGTCTTGTCGCAGAGAGAGAAACGAAGCAGGGACTCGGGTTGCGGATTGGCGCCCACCGCACCTGCCTGGCCGCTGAGCGAGGCCTGAAGCTCCGCGGGAACCTCACCGTAGGTCTGGGGAAAGGCCGTGAAAAATGCGCCATCGAGTTCAAGTTCGCGAACTACAATCTCCAGCGCTATGCGTACCACCTCGTCGATCTCGATCGTGGAATGGAGCTGACGGCTGGCTTCGAGCAGGGCTTGGAGACGTACGACCTGCTGCTGGGCCAGAAGAGCTTCTTCGCTGATTTCCATCGGGCACTTCCCCTCACCGGAACTTCAGTGTGTGTGGACGAGTATATGTCACGGGACGCAGCACTTACCCCGGAAACGGTCCGGGTTGAAGCCAACATTTCGTTCCCAGTGCCTGGTGCCCGAACGGAGACAATTCACGTTGCTGTAATAAGTGAACTGACAGCGGCTTATATACTCCCCGGTATGCTTGACAAAGAACTGTCGTACACCACTGCGGCCGGTGCGAAAGAAGGCACGGTCATCCTGACGCTCGACGGCCCGTTCACTCTCAGCAACATCTTTCAGTTGCAGAGCGAGCTGCGTACGCTGAAGCCGGCGTGTCTGATCATGGACCTGACGTCCGTTCCCTACATGGACTCGGCCGGATTGGGCGTAGTGATGAACTATTTTGTCTCAGCCCAGGGCAGCGGCCGCAAATTTATGCTGGTCGGAGTCAACGACCGGGTGCAGGCACTCCTTCAAATGACCAAAGTCGATGCGGTCCTGAGTACTTGGGAGTCGGTCGAGGCTGCCCAGTCACAGGCATAAAGTGACACTGGACCAACGGCAGTGTGATTAATACTTCCCAATTGCGTGCAGTTTTTTGCATATCCCTGTGGATAAGCAGGCATTTTCCTAGACTTCTCCGGTTCTAGGTTCGGCACGTGACGTGCAAACAGTTAGTCGAGTACCAGACTTTCGCTGGGATTTTGACGATTCGGCTTCAATCGTCTGCTGCTTAACTTGTCGTTCCATTCAACCTCAGTCACGCCGACACTATCAGGAGAGTCGACCACATGAAAATGCTGAGATACCTTTTTGCGATTGTCCTGGTCTCCGGACTGACGAATGTGGCGAAAGCGGGCCCTGCCCCGCCGCCGGGTTTCCAAATGGTTGTGGTCGATCCGACCGTGCCGCTCGACCTGATCCAGCCGGTCTATACCGACGATTTCACGCTCGATTTCCCGGTTCCCCCCTCCCCCGCGGCTGGGTGCACTACTGGGAAAGACGGTCAACTGCCTAGTGGAGACACGGGTTATACCGCCTGCTTCACTGGAATCAATCTCACTGGGAAGCCCCTGACCAGCCTGCAGATTGAGCTTCCCACATCCATAATTGGCTCATCGCCGAATTGCTCCGGGGCAATTACGGACAACTACTTCTCCAACGTCAGCTGTACCTCCACGAACGGCGGCCTCGACGAACTGTTCGATTTCACGGGCGGGGACATTGTGAACGCGACCTTCTTCAATAGCTTTTGCTATTTCAATCCCTTTGCCGGGCCTACCGTCGACTGCTCCTCGCCAGCCATCTTCACCATTGCCATAGGAGCGCCTGGGGTCAACTTGGACTTACCGGGTGGAGCAGCGTCTCAGATCGATGCCGCTGGCGTTACCGTCATTGCGAACGCTCCCGAGCCGAGTTCGATCCTGCTGATGTCCACGGGCGTGCTTTCTCTCGGTCTGTTTGCGGCCTACCGTCGTGAAAAGCTACTCGTGACGGCGCGCCCGCCTACTGCGGCAACCTTCGATTAGCGATCCCGCCAGTTCATTGCATGCAAGGAGAGAGTCCCCATAAGGCTCTCTCCTTCTGCTTTGGCCCCATCTTTGGGCCCG
>Ga0302197_10001361_pt1 | contig 23890 bp, 23 predicted proteins | sample II_Bog_N2_1_FD_193526 | JGI IMG/M metagenome (GOLD analysis project Ga0302197, IMG submission 193526) | Peat permafrost microbial communities from Stordalen Mire near Abisko, Sweden - II_Bog_N2_1 | ecosystem: Environmental > Terrestrial > Soil > Wetlands > Peat | place: Sweden: Abisko...
TCCACCCGCCTTCTCCAGTTGATACACCTTCTCCACGTAGGTAGCCGTGTGCCGCAGATAGGCTACGTAGCTGTCGAACGGGTCGCCGTCAATAGCCTTGGGGTCCGTCATTTTGGGCCGCACATCGGCCTCGTGCAGGTTCGCCGCCACAAATGGCCCCTAAAGCCGGTAATCGATGGCGTCCTCATGCCGCACGGCTGAAGCCGCCCCCTCAAAACTGTTGCTGCCCATTTCCACCCGCTAACGAAGCAGTTTTCTTCCCGACCAGCCGACGATTCCCAAACTTAGAAGCACACACCCCCAACCGAACACGTCGCCGTGGGCGGTGTAGAAGGTTACGTCGCTGCGAAATGCGAACTGTGCGGGAAGCGCGTCGACCTGGTGGCGGGGAATGCTTTGCCGGACGCGGCCATAGGGGTCGATGACCGACGTTATGCCGGTGTTGGTGTCGCGCAGAATCCAGCGGCGATTCTCGATGGCTCTCATGCGCTCCATGTGCAGATGCTGCCATGGCGCGCTGGTGTCGCCATACCAGCCGTCGTCGCTGATATTCACCAGCACCTGAGCGCCGTTGGCTGCAAACTCTCTTACCTCGTCGGCAAACACGGACTCATAGCAGATGAAAACCCCGTAGCGATGCCCATTCAGCGTAAAGACCTTGCGCTCGCTGCCGGGCGTGAATCGCGAGACTTTTCCGGTGAGCTTGCGCGCAAAGAACAGCAGATTATGAAATGGAACATATTCACCAAAGGGCACGAGGTGAATTTTGTCGTAGCGGCCCACGGGCTCGCCGCCTGGGTCCACAACCAGCGCGGAGTTGTAGTCGCGCCAGCCCTGCTCTTCGTCCGAAAAATCCATCCCCACGTTGCCGACAACCAGGGGCGCCTCAGATTGGGCTGCAATCTGTTTCAGCGCCTGCTGAAACCGCGGGTCGGTTTCAAAGAACGGGGCGGGCGACTCCGGCCACACTACGAGGTCAGGGTGCGTGGGATATGGAGGACAGACAATTTCGCCGCTGGCTGCGCCGGTCTGCGGAGTTCCGGCAATGTACGTCTTGCATTGCTCCGCGGCCAGGCGAGTGAACTCGGCGATGTGCTGGTCCCACTCCGGACCATCCCAGCGGTTGTCGGCGGCGACATCGAGATTAGGCTGCACCAGCACGGCGGAAGAGGTCCCAGTTGGCTTGGGAGGCTGAACAAGCAAGCCCGCGCCGCAACCCATGAGAAGGAGCGCGCCGGCAATGCCCCAGGGCCGCCTTCCCGAACACCGGTCCAGAAGAAGCCCGCCGGCGATCAGCGCGTTCACTGCAACCAGCACAAAGCTGATGCCGTACACGCCGGTCCATGGCGCTAGCTGGTTCACAAGCCCGTTGTCCACCTGCGAGTAGCCCAGTTGATCCCAGGGAACAGAGGTGATGCGCGATGCGGCCAACTCGAGGCCGGCCCACAACACAGTCGCCGACGCCAGCGCCCACCGCGTGCTCCCAGTGGCTCTTCGCACCAGCATCACACCCACGCCGAAGAGTCCGAAATAAAGGCCCAGCACCATGCTGTATCCGGCAAGAAGCAGCGAAGGCGCAAACGGAGGCATATCGCCGTATTGGAGCATGACATCGCGCACCCAGTAGCAGTTGCCCGCGTACCACAGAAATCCGCAGAACCAGGAGAGCAGAAAGCTGCGGCGCAGGGGGCGGGGCGAGTCTACACAGGCCGACGACAGAATCGCCAACAGCAGCGGGACCAATCCGAACCAGGCAAACACCGTACGCCAAACCGGAAGAGGATCAGCCAGGGGGAAAGGCAACTCAAGCAAGGCGGCGGAGAAGGCTGCGGCGGCCAGGAGTTTCAAGGCACCCGCGTTCAGGAAATTGCGCTGCATACAGCCCCGAGTCTATCGCATCCGGCTCCAGCGCCTGGCGTTCCGGCGTCGAAGATCCGCTCGACTTTGACACGGGCAAGTTCCATTCCGGAGATCCGTGGCTGTCCACATTCTTCGTCCTTTATTAGCTGTTCAATTGCCTGCGGTTTTCCTCTCGCGGCGTTCAAATTGCCGCGGATTGCGTACCGAAAACACGTTACAATCGTTTTTATGCAAATCGCTGTGTTCGCAATTCGGCTGCTGGAATGGATGTTTTTTATCGGCCTGGCGGGATCGACCGTGGTGGTCTTAATCAGCTTTTACGAGGATGCAATCGAGCTGTTCGGGAAAGACTAGACGCTGTCGGCCCGAGGAGCGCGGGGCTTTCGCATCTTTTGCTGTTGACTCTTTATCGATTGCGAAATAAACTCTTCGCAGGGCGTCTGCTCATCCCTTCATACAGGATTCGGAAAGCCGGAGGGGGTTGCTCCGGCGAAATATACGATGGCATCCACACGCACGACCGTAGCCCCGCCCTCCGACCGCGTCCGCCTCATCGTGGCATCCTCCGTGATGCTCACCTTCATTTCATTTTGGCGCGCCGCAGCCATTGTTCTCTGCGACCTGGGCTCGTCCGCATTCTATGCGGGGGGCATTGCGGAAGAGGCAGTGGGCGCGGCAGCGCCGTGGTTCATTCTCGGCATCATGCTGTTCAGCTTCGCTGTGCGCGCTGTATACGTCGAGAGCTGTTCGATGTTCACGCGCGGCGGCGTGTATCGCGTCGTAAAGGAGGCTCTTGGCGGCACGTTTGCCAAACTCAGCGTCTCCGCTCTCATGTTCGATTACATTCTTACCGGACCAATCTCAGGCGTTTCAGCCGGCCAATACATTACAGGATTGATGAACGAACTGATGACGGTTGCAGCCACCAGCCATTGGCTTCCTCCGGCACTTATGGATGCGCAGAACAACCCCTTCCAGTTCGATATGAACCACACTTCGGCGGTGTTCGCCGCTGTGGTCACCATCTATTACTGGTGGCAAAACATCAAGGGTATCGAAGAGTCCAGCGGCAAGGCTTTGCGCGTTATGCAGATCACCACAATCATGGTGGTGATTCTGTTGTTGTGGGGAGTTTTTTCGGTGATCATGGGGCCGCAAGGCATTCACCTGCCTCCGCCACCTACGCCTTCGCATCTCAAGTTCAGCGCCGATGCACTGGGCTTCCTCAAGGGAACTCCGCTGGTGCCCATCTTTGGCCTCTTCGGCATTCTCATGGCGTTCGGGCACTCTGTGCTGGCCATGAGCGGCGAGGAGAGCCTGGCCCAGGTCAATCGCGAGATCGAGCATCCCAAGCTCAAGAATCTGAAGCGCGCGGCCATTGTCATTGCGATTTACAGCCTGATCTTCACTGGCGGCGCAACGCTGCTGGCGTCGATGCTTATCCCCACATGGGAACGCACACACATCTATCAGGACAACCTGATTGCGGGACTCGCGATGTACATGGTCGGGCCGATCTTCTGGCGCATCGCTTTCCGCATCTTTGTGGTGATTGTCGGATTCCTGATCCTTTCAGGAGCTATCAATACCTCGATGATCGGGTCTACCGGTGTGCTGATGCGAGTGGCGGAAGACGGCGTACTCACCGACTGGTTCCGAAAGCCGCACATCAAGTTCGGCACCAGTTATCGAATCGTCAACCTGGTCTTCATCCTTCAGATGATTACCATCGTCGCCAGCCGGGGCGATGTGATCACGCTCGGCGAGGCATACGCGTTTGGCGTCATCTGGTCGTTCACCTTCAACAGCCTGGCCATGCTGGTGCTTCGCTGGAAGTACCATGGCGAGCGGGGTTGGAAGGTTCCGCCGAATCTGCGCATTGGGAAAGTCGAGTTACCCGTCGGCTTGTTCTCGGTGTTCCTGGTCTTGCTATCGGTTGCCATCGTCAATCTGTTTACCAAATCCGTCGCCACCGTCAGTGGCATCGTGTTTGCCGCGGCATTCTTTATCATCTTCACCATTTCCGAGCGCGCCAACCTTCGCAAGCACGCCATCACCGCGCGGCAAATGAAGGATCATTTTCAGCTTGAGCACCAGGACACCATCAGCCGCGAGTCCGCGGATATCAGGCCCGGCGGCGTGATGGTTACAATGCGCGACGCTACCAATCCGTTCGCGCTGAAATGGACCCTGTCGCGCACCAGCACCGAGGAGCAGGACGTAGTAGTCATCAGCGTCCGGATGATGGGCGCAGGCGGACCGGAGTATCTCAGCGCGGAAGATCAAAGCTTCAGCGATCACGAGCAGATGGTATTCACCAAGGCTGTCTCTGTTGCCGAGAGCTTTGGCAAAAAAGTCTCGCTGCTGGTGGTTCCCGCCGGAGACGTCTTCGCGGCATTGGTGCAGGGCGCAAACTCGCTCGAAATGGACTCCGTCGTCGCTGGAATCTCCACCAAGATGACTGCTGAGGACCAGGCCTTCCACATGGGACAAGCTTGGGAAGCGCTGCCCGAACCAAAGCGCCAGTTCAACTTCTATGTCGTCGACCCAGGCGGCCAGGTGAAGGTCTTTTTCATTGGGCCTCACGCTCCGGCACTAAGCCCCGACGACGTACAACTGGTTCACCGACTGTGGCTCAATATGCGCCGCGATCCTTCCGTCTCCGGGCTGCATCACAGCGACATTATCACTTATGCGCTTACCCGGCTCGCCGGCCAGTATGCCCGCGAGAAACAGGAGATACTCCGCGAACTGCGTAACTACCGTGCAGCCGACGCGCCGTCCTCTGAACGCATAGGAAGCCCCGCCTTTTCCAGCCTACCTGGGAACCCGCCAACTCCCGGCACTCCGCCGGTGACTCCAGGTACTCCCCGGTAACTAGCCGAACCATTCACTCGTAGGTTCCGAATTCTTCAACGTAAGTAAAACTGCGCTCACTCTAATGAGCCAGTCGAATGCTTGTTGTGTCCTTGATACTTGCCAAATGGTCCGATTTCCGGCAACCTTTCGAATTTTTTGTTTGTAAAATAGTCTACAGTTGGGTATTGTGTTTCACAGGACAAATGGCACTTCCCCGCGTAGCTGTTTTCGTCACAAAGTCACGGATTGGGCCACTTATTAGTATCTGCAAGGAGGGACTGTGGGAGTTTCGGAGATTCTAGCGCAAATTGATCGCGAGATCGCTCAACTGCAACACGCGCGCACTGTGCTGGCCGGCGAAGCCGAGCCTGCGCTGAAGAAGGTTGCGGCTGCCCCCGCCGCTAAGAAGACCGTCAAGAAGAAGAGAAACCTTTCCCCTGAAGGACGGAAGCGAATTGCGGAGGCCGTGAAGCGGCGCTGGGCCGAGCAGAAAAAGGCGGCTGCAAAGTAACTTGAATACAGTGGAAGGGAATGGGCTGATAACCGACTTCCGTTAGTTTGTGTTGAGCGAGCGGCATGTGACAAGTGGCCATTTCTCTTGAGGAAATAGCGCAACTCATTCGTTTCGCCAACTTCGTTTCAGTTTTGGAGATGCTATAGACCGCCAGCCCATCTTCCTCTCCAGGGTGAATCAGGATCTTCTTAAATAGAATCTCCAGGCGTCCACTGCACCACTTCTACGCTTGCATCTACCAGCGCGGCCAATTCCGCCGGTGTACCTATAAGTGGCGGGAAGGTGCCAAAGTGCAAGGGAAGCACTTTTTCCGGCATGAGATAGCGAGTCGCCAGCGCAGCCTCTTTCGGCCCCATGGTGAAATGGCCGCCGATAGGAAGCATCGCCACCATGGGCCGGTATAGCTCGCGAATGATATTCATATCTCCGAAAACCGCAGTATCTCCGGCATGGTAAAGCACGGGGCCATCGGCAATGGTCAGCACATATCCCGCGGCTACGCCAACATAGTGGGTTCCCTTTTCATCCTGGGCCCCGGCGGAATGTTTGGCCTCAACCATGGTTACTGCCACGTCGTCTAACTGCACGGTTCCGCCAAGGTTCATCCCGATCGTATGCGCCACTCCTTTGTCTCCAACATAGGACGCAAGCTCATACACTGCCACCACGGTGGATCCGTGCTTTGCCGCGGCCGGCACCGCATCCGCTATGTGATCCATGTGTCCGTGCGTGAGCAGAATGTAATGAATTTTCTCGGGCAGAACAAAGTCCTTTGGGTATTTTGGATTCTGAGCAATAAATGGATCGATAAGAATGGTTGTGCCTTTGGCGGTGACCAACAGTACAGTCGAGTGACCTAGCCAAGTTATGCGAGTTCCGTTCAACATACTCACAAGTTCCTCCAATGCGAGAAGAATCTCTTTACCGCGCCATGATGACCTCGGAGACACTGTCCTTGGCCAGAAACTGCCTGTGTCCCGACCACCCGGAAAACAAACGTTCGATGCTCCGGTTGGTAAATGCGCGCTGGATGGGAAACTGCTCGGCAAGCTGCACTTCGACTTCATCCCGTTCGGTCATATGAAAGCGGAAGTGTGCAGTCTCGTCGCCATGAGTCCGGGTATGAAACAGGGCCAGCACCTGCCCTCCTGGATTCATGGCCGAAAACAAATGCGCAACCACTGGCGCGACCAGCGGCTCTGGCAGATAGTCCAACGCTGTCCATAATAGAACTACGTCGAAGGTGCGGCCGGCGAAATTGAGAGTGTGCGCAAGATATCCCTCAATGTTCCACACCGGCTTGCCATCTTCGTCCGTTCCCGTCACCCAGTTCTCTGTCAAGGCATCGTGGACCAGATCGGCCAGGAATACGCTGTGGCCCAGGCCGGTAAGATAATTGATGTTAGCCGGCGAGGTGTATCCCACGTCGATGACGCGGAGACCAGGCTCTGCCAGAAGATTCTTGCGAACCGCGGCCCATCCGCCCGAATGGCGCAGCGCCCTGGGCCCGCTGGGACCCGGTGTGGGAGCGGCGGGAACCTCGACAGCCTTCTTTTCAAACCAACGGCTCATGAACCGGAGTTCCCCTTGCATTGGATGAAATAAGTGCGTGGCAGGCCGGAGTACCGCTTGCGGTTAAGAGATTCCGCCCGCATGCGGAGCGTTGGCCACATCGGAGCCCTTGGCAACGGACTGCGTCAGGTCCACCTTGCCACGGAATACCGCGTTGTCCTCCACCGCTAGGCGCTGGGCGCGAATGTCGCCCTCGACGCTGCAACCGGCCCGCAACTCGACCCGCCCGCTGGCTACCACGTTGCCGTTCACCTGACCCAGTATCAATACATCGCGGGCCGCCAGGTCGGCTTGCACCTTGGCACTCGGCCCAATGGTCAGCCGACTATCGGTGAGGGTCACCGTCCCCTCCACACGGCCATCCACAATCAAATCCTCGCTGCCTTTTACTTCGCCGCAAATCACGACGCTCTTGCCGATGCGCGCGGGTGCATTCTCCACTGCCATGCTTATCTTCCTTCCATCGGCCAAAAACAAGGCCCTCCTCGAACTATACGCAACGCGGCCGCCTTGCTTCAATCCGGAAACAGCACGAGCCACACGCCCTCTCACTGAATCAGGAGTTGCAGCCCAAATGCGCGGACCGGCATTGGACGTTAAACTAATCCTTGTGCGCGGCTTTCCTACGCTCCTGTTGCTCTCGTTGGCTGCTCTTCCCCTTGCCCACGCGGTAGCGCAAGTTCCAGCGGCCCTGACTGCCCAACAGGCGCAGGGTCTGGTGGCTCGCGCGTTGGCCACCGAGTCGCGTGCCGCACAGGAAATTGCCACTTCGCACCCCATGCGCTACCGCTTGCACAAGGTTACCCCGCGGCTGACTTCGACCAAGGATATGGTTGAAACCAGGGACGGCGAGGTTGCCCGCCTCATCTCTCTGTTCGACAAGCCGCTGAGCCAGGCCGACGAGCAAAAGGAGCAGGCGCGCCTGGATGCGCTGCTTAGCGATCCGAGCCTGCAGCAGCATCGCAAGAACCGGGAAGACGCGGATACCGCGCGCGCCATGAATGTGCTGCGCGTGCTGCCTCAGGCATTCCTTTACCAGTTTGCCGGAACGGGGATGGCCTCCGGTGGAATGGTGCAGAAGTTCACCTTCCAGCCCAATCCGCAATTCAGCCCGCCAGACCTGGAAACGCAGTTGCTGAGCGCCATGACCGGCGAACTATGGATCGACGCCGCGCAGGAGCGCGTGGTGCGCCTGGAGGGCCACCTGCAACAGAACAAGGAGTTCGGCCTTGGAATCCTGGGCCAGGTGGACAAAGGTGGATGGGTGCTGATTGAACAGGCGGATGTTGGCGCGCATCAGTGGCGAATTGTGCGCCTGCAGTTGGTGATGAACTTCCGCGTCATATTCGAGAATAAAAGTTCAGATTCCAAGCAGGAGTATACGCAGTTCACGCCGCTACCCGCGGGCCTCACGTACGCTGAGGGGATTCAATTGCTGCGCAACCGAGGGGGAAGCGCGGGACAAGCCAGCCACTAATACACGCGGATAAAACAAAGCGGCCTCACCGCTGGGGCGACGCCGCTTTGTTGCACTTCAAAATCCGCCTTTACTTGATCTTGACGTAGATCATGGCGAAGGTGAACAGGGTGAGAGACTCGATGAAGGCAAGTCCGAGGATCAGCAGGAACTGAATGCTGCCCACGGCGCCGGGGTTGCGAGCCACCGATTCGGTGGCCGAAGCAATAGCCTTGCCCTGGCCGATGCCGCAAAGGCCCGCGGCCAGTGCGATGCCGATGCCGACTCCGATGGGAGTGAGGTCAACGACGGCGGAACCACTCTGGGCGAATGCCGGAACGGCGAAACAAAGCATGGCCAGTACCATCAACACATTTTGCAGTTTACGCATACTTCTCCAGCTTCTCTGAAATTGGCCGCCAGTGGGTGGTTGAGGCTCACCGTGCTGGCCCCCTCACGCTTGCGACCGTCCGTTGGCCCGGAGCGGAAGCTCTCTCCGGCGGAATCCTTTTAAGAGCAGCTTTTAGCTTTCAGCTGTTCAGATTACTTCCCGGCGCCTACTCCCGGTGCTAAAGGCTGGAGGCTGCGGACTAGTGGTCGTGGGCCACAGCCTGGCCAAGGTAGATCATGCCCAGCAGCATGAACACGAACGCCTGAACCAGTGAAACGCCCATATGCAACAGAAGAAACAGCACCGGAACGCCGACAGGTATCAGCGAAAAGAACACCAGGGTTACAAGATCGCCGGCGAACATGTTGGCCCAGAGACGGATCGTGAGCGACATCATTCGCGCTACGTGGGAGATGACCTCGATGGGAAACAGCAGCCACGCAATCCACCACACCGGTCCCGCAAAGTGCTTGAGATAGCCGATGATTCCCTGCTCGCGGACGCCGTGAAAATTGTAGTAAACCCAAGTTGCCACTGCCAAGCCGAACGGCACCACGACCGACTGGGTTGGCGCGTTAATGCCGGGGATCAGTCCCAGGAGATTGCATACGAGCACGAAGAGGAAGATGCAGGTGACAAAGGCCTGAAATCGCCGATAGTCGTGCCCAATGACCATCTCTGCCTGCCCGCCGATGAACTCGTGGATCATTTCGGCGATTTGTTGCGGTGTGCCCGGCTTCTCCACCGAGAGGCTCATCCGAACCACTGTGAAAAAGGCGATGAAGCCCAGAACCACCAGCAGCTCCAGCGCAAACGTGTTGTCGATGGGGGCGGCGGGATTGGCCGGATGAACTCCGACGGCATTGAGAAGCGCACTCACGGGGCCGGCAAAGAGAAAATTCAGGAACTGAGTAATGGCGAGCGGCTCTGGCATCAGGGCAACAGTCTTTCTGCTTCCGGGCCTTGGATGAGGAGCGAAACCGAGCGCGAAACTCAGCCCCGCAGCATCCTGAGCGCCTCCCACATGAGCGTTACGACCGCTAGACTGAGGCCGCATACCAGCGCGATGACGGAACCCTGGAAACACTTCAGGCTACCATAAATGACCGCCGCAAAGAAGAGCAGCCGTACCAGAAAGAACCCAATCACGAGGAACGCGCCCCTGGAAGTCTGGCGGCGTTTCATTCTGGCATTCATCAGGCGGACCAGGCGCTGCCATTCCAGAATGCTGGCCGCCGATATAAGGCCGCCTGTGAGCATCATGGCCGCGTCGCGCCAGCCGGAGGCGATCCAGAGTACCAATGTGGGAACAAGTGCCAGAATGGCCGTATTGCGCACCGCTCGCTTGAGCAATGCGTCCAGAGCTTCGTCCGAGAGAATGCCTATTGGGGGAGTTTCTTCTGTCATGGCCGGGGGTCGCCGCTTCCCTTTTCCGTATTGGATCCGTTGCCGGCGTTTGCTCCGGTGCTCATCAATAGCCGCACCACATAAACCAGCCCGGAGATTCCGCCGAAAAGAATTCCCACCAGCGCAATCCAGGTCTGATGAAACCGGCTATCGAGCCATGCCCCTGCCAGCCAGCCGACAAACGCCGACGATGGAAGCAGAATGGCAATCTGCATCAGTTTTTCCGCATCGGCCAGCGATTTGACGGCGCTTGGCGAATTGCGCGGCGGCTTGGAGTCCGGAATGGGGCTGTTGAAGGGCACCATCGTGTTTATACACGCTCAGGGTGCTTGGATGCGACGCGGCACTGGTTAGGAAACCGGGCCGGAAACGACTTTTGCGACTACGTCGTATTCGTGGGCCTCGGTAATCACAGCCCTATAAAAGCGGTCCTGTTCCAGCTTCTCTAACTCGCCTGTATCGTTGATATAGACTTTCCCGTCGATCTCGGGGGCGTGGAACTGGGTTCTTGCTTCCCAGAGGAGAGGAGTTTCTTCGCTTTCGCCTTCGGCCAGCAGAACTAACTCGCGGCCGATCCATTCCCTCTTGGCGCGCTTGGAGATGGATTGCTGCAGCTTCATGAGGCGGCGCTTGCGCGACTCGATGGTGCGCTTGGGAACCTTGTGGTCGAGCGGGAAGGCTGCGGAGCCTTCTTCGTCGGAGTAACTGAAGACGCCTAGCCAGTCGAATTTGGCTTCTGTGATGAACTGTTCCAGGATTTCAAAGTCCGAGGAGGACTCTCCGGGAAAGCCTACGATGAAACTGGTGCGGAGAGCGATGCCTGGCACCGCCGCGCGAACCTTCTCCAGGGTCTTGAGGAAGATGTCCGCGCCTGCGCCGCGCTTCATGGTCTTGAGCACCGCGGGCGAGGCGTGTTGCAGCGGTACGTCGAGATATTTGCAGATGTTGTCGTGGCGCGCAATGGTCGAGAGAAGCTTGCCGGTTATGCGATTGGGGTATGCGTAGAGGAAGCGGAGCCAGCGCAGGCCTTCGATGCGGGCCAGCTCGTCAAGCAACGTGGCAAGACCGTCCTTCAGGCCCAGGTCTTCGCCGTAACAGGTGGTGTCCTGGCCGATGAGGGTGATCTCCTGAACGCCGCGGGCGACTAACTGCCGGGCCTCGGCGACTACGGATTCGAAGCGGCGGGAACGGAACTTGCCGCGGAGATTGGGGATGACGCAGAAGGTGCAGGGGTGGTCGCAGCCCTCGGCGATTTTGATGTAGGCCGAGGACTTGGGGGTGGTGAGGAAGCGGGGCGTGGATTCATCGTAAAGATAGGTGGGCAGCAAGTGCGCCGCGCCTTGCCAGGTGTCGCGGCTGAAGCGGCCTTGCTGCTCGCGGAGGTCGCCTTCGGGACGATAGGCGATTTCGGATTTGTGTGTTGCGGCGCGGGATTCGAGGCCGGAGCGAACATCGGCGTGAGCGTTGCTGCTGAGAATGTTGAATGGCGAAATCGACGCTGGCGCGGCGGGCATCGAGAGGCCTGCGGCTTGGAGGATAGACTCCAGTTCGCCGGTGCCGACTACGGCGTCGACTTCTGGGATGCTCTTCTGGATTTCGTCGCGGTAGCGCTCGACGAGGCAGCCGGCGACAATGAGCTTGCGGGCCGAACCGGAGGTCTTGAAGCGGGCCATTTCGAGGATGGTGTCGACGGATTCCTGCTTGGCCGTGTCGATGAAGCTACAGGTGTTGACGACGAGGATCTCGGCTTCTTCTGGGTGCGCGGTGAGGCGTGCGCCGGCGCGGTCGAGCAAGCCCATCATGACCTCGGAGTCGACGAGGTTCTTGGGGCAGCCTAACGAAATAAAGCCCACGGTTGGAGCCGTGGGTGGGGAATTCTTGATCACTTATCTATTGTAGCGGAGTGGAGATTCCGCGTCGGCGTGCGCCACGGGGTATGGGGTATCCATGGATCCTGGTTTGGGAGGGCGCATGGCCGCCGACGGGTCTTCCACAGCCCTACCCCCACCCATACTTTCCGTGAGCAAATATCTTGTTTTCAACGGGATAGCGAATGATCTTCGCCGTAAGTATCTGATTCTATTCTGGTTTCCAGCAGATAATAGATAACAAAGGAGTTACGGGCAATACGTTGCAAGCGTAAAGGTGAGAGGACCTGAAAATCCGCCAATTGCAATGATTCCGGCGCATTCATCCAAAAGGTCAAAGCTGCTGCTGACGATGGTCTTTTGGACGGTATGAACCCAGTGTAGCCAATCACGGGGTAATTATCTGCAAATCCGTGCGAGATTATTTTGAGAGCGAATCGTGGGTGTTGGGTGTGCGCAGGTGCGGTCGAGCAGTCTGATCATGCCCCGGAGTCGACGAGGTTTTTGGGGCAGCATAACGAAGTGAAGCCCAGGGTTGGGGCCGTGGGTGGGGATGGTTTAATCACAGTTTTGATTGTACGTGAAAATGAGATATAGTGGTTATAGCGTTTGTAGCGATTATTTCAATCTGGAGGGTGCGCCGTGCCTGTACATGAAGACTTGGATGTGGCTTCAGCGCCGTTGGCGAAGAGGATCGAGGTTTTGGAACTGTATTCCGAGATCAAGGCGGCAAAGGCCAGACTTGCCGGCCCTGACGGCGAGACTCGGCAACTGCCCCCGGATTTGCAGTCGTTTCTTGGCCAGTTGCTTGAAGATTTGAAGGCGGGAAAGTCGGTTACGATTCTTGAGAGCGACGCAGCAATGACGACGGTTGCGGCGGCCAGAATGTTGTCGGTGTCGCGGCAGTTCCTGGTGCAGCTTCTGGAGCATGGGGAGATTCCATTTCATAAAGTTGGTACCCACCGGCGGGTTTACGTGCGGGATTTGCTGGCGTATAAGAGCAAGCGAGACGTGGACCGGCGCAGGATTCTGGACGAACTGGTGCGGAAAGAGTATGAAGAGGGGCTTTATGATCTAATCCCCGTGAATGCCCTTGAAAGAGATTGACGAAGATGCAGTGGTGTTGGACGCGTGTGTGCTTGTGCCGATGCCGCTGTGCGATACGTTGCTGCGTTGCGCCGAGAAACCGGCCCTTTTTCGAGCAGTCTGGAGCGATGAAACACTTGAGGAAGTGAAGAGGACGCTTGTGAAGCGCGGGTTTTCGCTCTTGCAAGCCGAGTACAGGCTGGATGCGATGAGGAGGTCATTCCCTGGTGCTTGCGTGGAGGTTTCTTCCAGTCAGTTGGCTTCGGTTCCGGAGATTCCCGATACCAGGGACAGGCATGTGGTGGCTGCCGCCATGGAAGAACAGGCTCAAGGGATTGTGACCTTCAATCTGCGGGATTTTCCGAGGACTGTTCTCGCGCCTTTGCGGATTCAGGTCTATTCACCAGACGAATTCCTATCTTTGCAATTTCGGCGCAACCCGAAGCGTGTTCTTGATATTTTGGAGGCTCAGGCAAGTGCGACCAGGCAACGTAGAGAGGCGGTGCTGGAGAGGATGCGCACAGGGTTGCCCGGTTTTGTGGCTCTAGTTGAGAACTGAACTTCGGTCGCGGAGTTCTGAGAGTTCTCACAAAGAGGAAACTGAGTTGAGGTTTTTGGGGCAGCCTAACGAAATAAAGCCCACGGTTGGGGCAGGGGGTGGGGTTGTTTGGTAACAGTTCCATTGTATTGGGGATTTGCTTTTCTGCGACGCTCGTCGGTTCAATGGGTATAATCGCGGCGATGATCCGGAAGAGCGTTCAATGCGCTGGAGTTGCCTTACTGCTATGCGGAATCTGCGCGGCGCAGAACAGAGATGTCGAATTGCCTGACAGCCTCGTAATCGCACGCGACACGTTCTGGGACTTCGGCCCGCCGTTCCATTACTACGACCTTATTCAAATCAAGAATGATGTTCAAGGTCTGGCTCTCGATCAAGTGCTTGTCACCCCCAACGGAGGATCGTGTATTGAGCCGGCGAGTGTGGAGGAGAGGGCCATAATTCTGCACAAAACCATGGCGGACTTACTTCAGGGGAGGAATCCGTGCGCAATTCCTGAGAAAGAGTTGCACAGGGAGCTAAAGAGATGCAAGAAGTGCCTCGTTTTCAGCGGTGTCAACGTGATGATGCGAGTGAGCTGCGGCGGCGCGGATCGAAAACTCAGGATGGACATTTTGGATCGCGATATCTACGATCGCCGAACTCAAACACCCTCTAACACCTCGTGGACAATGAGCCTGCTTTCGCAGCTGAATGACGTCCTCGGACCGGGCTCGGAGGAAAAGCCAATCTTCAACCTGGGACCGGCGGAACATAACAAGGCTCCGGACACGGCGCTTGTTCGAGCGATTGGCGACGGAAGATTTGGCGAACTCTTCGGATCGCAAGCGGGGGTCTCACGGATTGTTCGCGAGGCAGGCCAGGCGCAACCACCTCCGCCCTCAGTTGCAATAGAGAGTGTAATGCCGATTGCACCGATTTCACCCAAAATACCCGTCTATCCGCCGATTGCTCAGCTAGCTAAAGTGGGAGGCCTCGTGAACGTGACGTTTGATATCACAAACGAAGGGAGGGTCCAGAATCTCGTCGTGGTCGATGGGCCGAAGATGGTTGAACGGACAGTTCGAGATTCGGTGTCGACCTGGACATTTCCTCAATCCGCGTGGGGAAGCAAAACTCAGGCGGCGATCCGATTCAGCTTAAACTGCATGGCCGGTCCTTCGTAGTTTTCTGGACAACCCGCTCTGGGGAGTTTCCGCGTTTGGTGTTTCTGGTTTATCGTTAACGATGCCCATGACTGGGCTCCCGTCTCGTTTGCTTTCTGGCGGGTTCTGGATCGAATACTATGGCGGGAGGCGGCGAATGACCGCAGTACGGAAATACCTCGCGCGGCGGCAGATACTTCCTCTCATCGTTATTGGCGCATGGCTGCATGGAGCCGCACAGAAGTCGATCGGCCAGGAGTTGACGCGCGCAAACGCCAATGCGCCCATCCACATCGAGGTGCAGGATGCACGAGGAAGCCGTGTCGCTGGCCCCGCGGACCAAGCCGGCACGGCGAAAGGGGCTGAACTGGCGTTCGACCGCGTGTATCGACCGGGTGATCGCATCCTATTCGGCGGACCTCAGCGAATGGCCCTGCGTGTGGACGACACCATGCCCGACTGCCTGATCTACGCGCCGCTCGGCTCATCGGGCGCGGTGTCCTACGAGATTCCTAATGGCAGGGAAGAAAAGCAGACGGGCAGCGCCTACGCGCCGGAGAGCTTTGCTGGCGGATCGCATCTAATCTCGATCCGGCCCATGAAAAAGCAGGAGATTTCCGAATATCGAAATCTGGCGTTGAACCCCTGCGATCTGTTGCGAAGCGACGGTGCCTCGGCGCAGTTCTTTCCCCACGCCAGCTCGAACAGCGTTTCTCGAAGCCTGTTCGATTTCGAAGCGAGGAACGCGATTGACGGGCGCGTCGAGAATGGACATCACGGCGTGTGGCCTTACCAGTCCTGGGGACCGCAACTGCGCACGGATATCTGGTGGCAGGTGGATTTCGGCAGGCTGGTGGAACTGGACAAGATTCGCCTGATGGTGCGGGCGGATTTCCCGCACGACAGCTACTGGAAGAGCGCCGATGTCGAGTTTTCCGATGGAAGCCGCGTGCCGCTGCAGATTTCATCCTCTCCCGAATTTCAGGATTATTCCTTTTCTAGGCGGCGTGTTACGTGGCTGCGCATAACGAATGTAAATCCGGCCGATCCGGCCAAATGGTGCAGCTTTATCGAGGTGGAGGCATGGGGGAAGGACCTGCGGAAGTAGCTTGAGAATTCACCCCTGCAATGAGTCCCGCACACACTACTGGCTGAATACAAGGTTAGGAAACGGGCGGTGAACACGGCCCCGCCGGAGTTGCGGAGAGTATGAAGAACATCCTTGTCACCGGTGCAACCGGCAAAGTGGGCATGCACTTCATTCACCGCATGCTGAGCGGGGAAAAGCTCAACGAGGTAACAATTCGCGCGCTCTGTCACAATCGCCGGCCTGAACCCAACCCTCAGATGGAAATTGTCACCGGAAGCATCGACGATCGCGAAGCGGTGCGAGCCGCAATGCGCGGAATCACGCACGTGGTCCACTGCGCGACGTGCAAGGAGAGTGAAGACATCGTCATGGACGTGACGGTGAAAGGCCTGTTCTGGCTGCTGGAGGAGTGCCGCCGGAGCCCGTCATTCCGTCAGTTTATGCTCATCGGCGGCGACGCCGCGCTGGGGCACTTCTTTTATCCGCATCCCATTCCGGTTACCGAGCAACAAGTGCACAGTGCGTATCCAGGGTGCTATGCGCTCTCAAAGGTTCTTGAAGAATCAATGCTCAACCAATACTTCATTCAATACGACCTTGCGGGATGTTGCCTGCGCGCCCCCTGGATCATGGAGAAAGACGACTTCAAATACACATTGAGCTTCGGCGAGGATGTGTTTGGAGGCCCGCGATGGCGCGATTTCGTCGATCCTGAGACCGCGGATGGATTCGTGCGGACGGGCACCGTGCCGGTCATGCTCGATCCGAATGGCCAGCCGGTGAAACGGAATTTCGTTCACGTCAGCGATATGGTCGAGGCCATGGTTCTAGCTTTGGATCACCCCAAGGCACGCAAGCAGACGTTCAACGTGTGCATGGATGAGCCGGTCGACTATCGAGCGGTGGCAAGCTACCTTCACCGAACGCGGGGATTGCCGTCGGTCGAGGTTGCGACGCCGTTCCGATCTACGTGGCTGGATAACGCCAAGGCGAAATTTCTGCTCGACTGGAGGCCTCGATTTGATCTGGAAAGGCTCATCGATGAGGCATGGTCGTATCGGCGCAGCGAGTCCGATCCGCGCAGGGTTTGGTACCCGGGTTGAGGACACGCCTGCGTTGGGCACCCGCCTCGACCGCGCGTCGGGGACACAGAATCACGGGCGTTACGGAGGTGGTAAAATCGATGAGTGCCGGGTCCTACGCGACGTAATCCCGCCAACCCCGCCAGGTCCGGAAGGAAGCAACGGTAACGGGCTCGTACGTGCGCAGTGGGTCACCCGGCGCTTTTTTGCGAAAAACAGGGACTAAGGGACTAGGGACTGAGGGACTCAGGGCTGGCCGTGGAAAGGCAGCCACAGATCCTTCGACTTCGCTCAGGATGACAGGGCGTTGGGGTGGCACCCAAGTTCCAAGGAGATTGCATTGAGCCTTATTGTTCGCCCTATCGTGGGCCGGCGCGCTAAAATTTCGGCGCTTGGGACCTACGTTCCCCCCGATGTACTGACCAACAAAGACCTGGAAAAGATAGTGGATACGAACGACGAGTGGATCATGACTCGGACGGGTATCCGCGAGCGGCATGTGCTGGCCAAGGGGCTGGGCGTAAGCGACATCTGCGTTCATGCGGCCCAGAAGTGCCTGGCGGCGCGGGGGATTGAGGCGAGCGAAGTGGAGTGCATCATTGTTGGCACGGTGACGCCGGACATGATGTTTCCATCGACGGCTTGCCTGGTGCAGGACAGGATTGGCGCAAAGGGCGCTTGGGGGTTCGATGTCTCGGCGGGTTGCTCGGGGTTTGTTTTCGCATTGCAGGCGGGCGTGAAGCTGGTGGAGAGTGGGGCGCACAAGAAGGTGCTGGTGATTGGAGCGGACGCGAATACGCGGATGACCGATTACACCGACCGGACGACCTGCGTGCTGTTTGGCGATGGCGGCGGAGCGGTGCTGCTGGAGCCTGCCGAAGAGGGCGAGATCGGGTTCATCGACTTTGTGAACGAGATCGACGGGTCGGGCGGGGTGGCGCTGAATCTGAAGGGCGGCGGCAGTCTGAATCCGTCCAGCCACGAGACGGTGGACAAGAAGATGCACTACATCTACCAGGACGGGCCGGCGGTTTACAAGTTTGCCGTGCGCAAGATGGCCGAAGCCACAACCAAGGTGCTGGAGCGCAACGGAGTTACCGGCGCGGACCTGGGATGCTTTATTCCGCACCAGGCCAACAAGCGGATTATTACGGCCACGGCTGACCGGCTGGGGATGGATCCGGAGCGGGTGATTATCAATATTGAAAAGTATGGGAACACGTCGGCGGGGACGATTCCGCTGGCCATGGAGACGGCAATCGAACAGGGCAAGCTGAAGAAGGGCGACCTGGTTCTGCTGGCCGCGGTGGGCGCTGGGTTTACAGTGGGCGCAACGCTGCTGCGATGGGAGATATAGCGGGTTCCCGTTGGGTTTTGAGCAGGGGCGCGGCTCCCTGACCGTCGCGTCGACTTGAGGGCTTCGGTTTTCGGGATACGTCGACTCTGGTTTCGCTGTAGCTGCGGCCGTTTCAGAATTTCTGTGCCGCATAATTCGAAAAGTCTGCCGGCGGGGCGACGTTCACCTGATTGTTGCAGGTTAGGTTCGAGGTTAGAGGCCACTGTGTCAGGTAGAGAACCTGCTGCCCGGTGCTGGTAATCTCCTGGCGCTGTGCCGCTGCCTCGGCCGCGTCGTTGTAATACGCCTCGCCGATGATCCACGGGACTCCCTGATATCCCTGGCTGGTGAGGGAGCTGAACGCCGTGGCGAAGCTATTCCCGGTCTCGTCATAGATATGGACATCGAACAGTTGCGGCGAGCCTTGATTTCCGTAGGCGCTCGGACCGTACACCGTGCTGACCTGGCCCAAATGGGCCGAGTCGGCGATGATCGAAAAACCCAGCGTGTCCTTGCTTCCGAATTTCGCCACATAGTCGTTCCACAGCATCTGGTCATACTGTAAAAGCAGCGGGTAGCTCAGCGGGGGAATGCCTTCGTTCATCAGGTCGAGGTGATAGGGAACACCGGCCGCTGAGACGATGGAACGCAAGTTCTGAATCACGCTCCAATTCTCTTGAAAATTGTCACCGCTGAAGGTGGTCCATACCAGGGGGTTGTTGTTGGATTGGGGATGAAAGCTGACCTCAATCTCCAGGAACCCCGCTGCTTTGATAGCCGCCAGCAGATTGGTGAGGTTGGTGAGGAATTGCGGCGCCAGGGTGCCGCCAGTGGAATCCATGATGGTTCCGGAGTTGATTCCACGGGCGTGATAGATGGGTATGCGAAGCCTCCGCTGGCCATTGCTGTACATTTGCTGCAACTGAGAATCGATGGTCGTTGAGGCGGTGTTGTAGTTGTACACAACGCCGTACGGCTCCCGGTTGCAAGACGACGTGAGGTTGAACCAGCCATAGTTCGAGCCGCCCAAAGCCGCCGTCACCGGCGGAGGCGGAGGGACTTGTTGAACCGTGGTGGAGCTGCCGCCGGAACAGCCGATCTGGCAAACAGCGCAGGCTAAACCCAGAAACAAAACGTATATGCGGAGATTTGGCCTAAGACGATTCGCAACGAAAGCAAACTTTCGCATGGGGCGCTGAGACATAGAAACATTTTTCCCAGTTGCGACGATGCGTGATTATACTTCCACAGACTCTGCAAGGGCGGCCTGTAATTTGCGCACTATTGCGGGCGCTCGGGCACCGCGACCACGTATTCCGGCAGGACGCCTAGTTCGGCGGCGATGCGGAAGAAGACTTTCATACCTTCGAGGCATTCTTCGTCCAGAACGTAGTGGATGTTGGTGGTGAGATAGGCTTGTATGGTCGCTTCCGGGATGGGGAGCCGCGCGGACCACTCCGCTGCCAGCGAAGCGATGTTTTGGAGGCCGTGGTTGCGGGATTGGATCAGGTCGGCGGTGATGGAGTTCATGGATTCCCCGGTCCCCAAGTGCGAGGGATCTCCACCCCATGGACGAAGACCTGTCCATGGGGACCCCGGGGGACCGGGGGCACCCACTGTTTGTGGAGAAAACGCCCAGACAGCGGAGACGAAGGGCAGGCCGGTTAGGGTGTGCCACTCCCCGGCCAGGTCGTGGTAGACGAGTTCTTCGCCGGAGCGCAGGAAGCGGTTGACTTGCTCTTCGAGGGCGAGCAGGGCTGGGTCGCCGATGAGGATGGCGGCGTCGGCCTTTGCGAGCATGGCGTCGAGGTCAGCGGCCGCGGGAAGGAATGGGACCGCCGGATTGCCCCACTTGTGAAAGAGGATGCGGGCGTAGGCGAGCGTGGTGCGGCTGGCGGTGTCGGCGGCGACGCTGCGCAGGGCGGCAAGCGGCTGAGCGGCGCGGCGGACCAGCAGCAAGGAGCGGACCCGGCCTTTGGAAGCGATGGTGCAGCCGGGCAGGACTTTGAGACCGGGTGTGGTGGCGAGGGCTGCGATGGGGATGAGGCCTATATCGGCGGTTCCGGCGGCAAGGTGGGCAGCGCACTCGGAGGGGGACATGCGGTCAGCTTGATAGCGGAGGGCGAGTGGGGCGGCGAGTGGAGGGTGCTCGAAGTCCCACATGAGGGGCGCGGGGTTGAGGAAGTTGATGGCGGCTATGCGCAGGCGGGGATGGGGAGTTGGGTTCACGCTCTTCTTAGACTAGCAAGTGGATGTTAAGGATTCTCTCCGTTGAACGAGTTTGCATCGGCGGAGGCAACAGGTTGCGGCCTTGGTGGAGAGCGCGGATCGCCGTTGGGCGGGGTAGTTGCGGGTGCAGTTTCCGGTTGGGCGACAATCCTCTCGGAACGTCGAGGTAAGAGCCGGTCACACACTTGGCGCACTGCACATGAAGGGCATAAAGGGGAACTTGCGCGGCGAGAATACGCGCACTCTTCAATCGGATGTTTTCGCTGCGTCGTGCACCTTTCGAATCCATGGCTCTCCGGGGCTACCACGTTCCGCGTACCAGCCCAAGGGCAAGTCTGCCAATTCGCTCAGGCTAGGGTCGTCATCGATTGGATGATGAAAGCAGGAGATAACTGGTCCGCCTCCATCAGCCATACTGTCGCCAAGGAATTGCCATGCTCCGTCATCGGTGTCGTGAGATACGTAGGTGACAGGTTCAGTGCCTTCGTGGACTGTCTTCGAGAGGTACACACGCGTATGCGGGGGGACGGGAAACGTCCAGTTGAATAGACTACTCTTCGGATCTGTCGAGGCCCAAAAGTCGCTTTCAACAGTGGTCATTTGAGTGTTTGGCTGCATCAAGGGCTGCTGAAACGCTGAATCAAATCCTTCATCCTCAGGGAACCGATTCTGGAGGTCAGGATAGACAGCTTGGAGCACCGGAAACTCGGCATCCTCGTAATACCAGACTGCCCAGCCCATTAGGTGTCTCACCCATTTCGCATCAACGGGCCGGAACTCACACTGGACATCTCCAAGCATATCGCTATGACGTCCTTGGGTCAGATCGATGCCAGTGCGCAAACTGTTTGCGGCCTCATTTATCAGAACGATTGCCACATCCTCCTGCAATCCAATCGTGATAATCTCCGGCTTCCCGGACGTGTCATAGACGCCCACGGAGTACGACCAGCCAGGGCCGGATATGGTGCTTTTGACCTGTACAACCTCGCAGCCGAACTTCTCAATCCGGCCAATCGTCTGTTTGTCACCCTTGCTGAGTTTCATCGCTCGAAACCGCTGGATACGTTCTGTCTCGTATTTCGGGCTTGCAGGACGCATTGCTGGAGTTCTCCTCGTGCCTCCAGTAGTTAAGCACAGTTCTGGTGCCAACCTGCGCACATAGAATCGCTAATTGCACATAACGCCCGGTTGACCGGCTACCCGGCAGTTACACCCGCATCCACGATTCGATCGGAGAGGCTCCCGCAGAGCCCCGTAAAAACAGCCTGTGAGCTAAATCACCGAATGAGAGCGGTAAAGAGAGTAGGAGTACCCTTGTGAGCACAACTGCGCAAAATCCCTCCGTTGCGAATGCAAACTCGATTCCGGAACTGGACGAAGACCGGCTGGCTTGGCTGGCGCTGGTGTTGTCGCCGGGGCTGGGTCCCAAGCGGATTCTGGACGCCGTGAAGACGCTTGACGCGCCGAGCCGGATCTTTGAGTTGGGGCTGACGGACCTGGAAGGGTTGAGGTTTCCGGCGCAGGCGGCGCAATTCCTATTTGACGGCAAGGCGCGGATTGCGGCCGAGGAGGAGTGGGCGCGGGTGACAGCGCAAGGGGCAACGCTGGTGACATTTAGCTGTCCGGAATATCCCGAGCGGCTGAAGGAAATCTACGATCCCCCGCCGGTGCTTTGGGTGCGTGGAGATGTGCATTTGCTGGCGAGGCCGGCCATTGCGGTGGTGGGTACCCGGCATCCCTCGCCGTATGGGTCGGGAATGGCGGAGATGCTGTCGCGCGATCTGGCTGCGCGGCGATTGCTGATTGTGAGCGGGATGGCGAGGGGCATTGACTCGTGCGCGCACCGGGGAGCACTGACGGCGCGTATGCCCACCGTTGCGGTTTGGGGCACAGGGATCGACGTGGTCTATCCCAAAGAAAACAAGAAACTGGCTGAGGAGATTCTTGCCCTCGGAGGGGCAATTGTAAGCGAACTGCCGATGGGGACGTTCCCCGCGCCGCAGAATTTTCCGCGCCGCAACCGGATTTTGAGCGGGTTGAGCATTGCGGTACTGGTGGTGGAGGCGGCGGAGAACTCCGGGACGCGGGTGACTGCCCGCTGTGCCGCGGAACAAAATCGCGATCTTTTTGCGGTTCCGGGAAATGTGACCAGCAAAGGATCGTGGACCCCGAACACACTGATCAAGCAGGGGGCCAAGCTGACCGCGACCTGGGAGGATGTGTGGGAGGATTTGTCTTCGCAGGTGCGGCTGGAGCTGGAGTCGGAAGCTCCAATTGAATCCAAATCGGAGACTGCCGCATCCTTATTGCCTGACCCGGTACTGCGACCCCAGGAGGCGATGGTGCTGGAGATTTTGCGCAAGGACGAGAGTCTGCAGATCGATGAGATTCTGGATTTGCTGGAGACGCAACTGACGTCGTCCGAAGTGTTTACGGCGCTGTTTGAATTGGAGATCACAGGCCGGATTCGGGGTTTGCCGGGAAAGAATTACGTGCGAACGATGTGACAAAGACAGGGATTAGGGATTAGGGATTAGGGAATAGTTCCTGTGTGCCCTCGGTGTGGGATCTGCGACCTCTGCCTGCGACGCGTTGAAGCGCAACTGGCGCAACTACTCTTCTGGAAGCGAGTTCCTAATAAGAGGTTTAGCGGTTTTTTTGCGGGCTCCTCGCACCGCGAAGCGGGGGTTTGCGTACCTTAAAATGGACCGCTCGGAGAAGAAAAATCCTCGCGAGGAGTGGAAATCGGGTGGTGTTCCGTGGTACGGTGCAACACTTGTGGGTGGTTTTTCCTGAGGGGGCAAAGCAGCCCCGGCCGCATCGCGATTCCGAATCGGCTTTGTATCGGATGGAATGACAGAATCGTTCAATTGTGAGTCAAACAGGCCTGACAAGGTAGAGTGAACTAGGCAAATTGAGATTAAGGATGGCAATGAGCAAATCACTGGTTATCGTCGAATCCCCCGCCAAGGCGAAGACGATTGAGAAGTATCTGGGCAAGGGCTTTGAGGTCCTGGCGTCGGTGGGGCACATCATGGACCTGCCGAAGAGAGACATTGGAGTGGAACTGGAGAACCGCACATTCGAGCCAACGCTGATTGTGTCTCCAGATAAAGAAAAGATCGTGGCTCAGCTAAAGAGGGCGGCCTCGAACGCGGATGAAATCTTTCTGGCGCCTGACCCCGACCGCGAGGGCGAAGCGATTGCGTATCACCTGGCTATCCAGTTGGGGACCTCGGCCAAAGAGCGGAAGAAGATTCGGCGCGTAACGTTCAATGAGATTACGAAAAAAGCGGTGCAGGAAGCTTTCAAGCACGCGCGGGATGTGGATCAAAATCTTGTGGACGCGCAACAGACACGGCGCGTTCTCGATCGTCTTGTGGGCTACCAGATTTCGCCGCTGCTTTGGGACAAGGTACGCCGCGGGCTCTCC
>Ga0302197_10001365_pt1 | contig 23827 bp, 19 predicted proteins | sample II_Bog_N2_1_FD_193526 | JGI IMG/M metagenome (GOLD analysis project Ga0302197, IMG submission 193526) | Peat permafrost microbial communities from Stordalen Mire near Abisko, Sweden - II_Bog_N2_1 | ecosystem: Environmental > Terrestrial > Soil > Wetlands > Peat | place: Sweden: Abisko...
ACGCTATCCTCCAATGCGCTGCAAACAAGCCAGCCCTCATAGAAGCGATGTTGGCCCTAGTTGAGTGCGTGGAGCACGTGCAAAACTGCCCCATCAACGGTAAACCCAAAAAAACTCCCGTCAACGCTGCCGACCCGCAATGGATTGCCCGGACCATAAAATCGCGCATTGCAGCAAAGCTAAGTCTCAGCAAAGCATTTATTGAAACCATATTCTCGTTGAACGCTACTGCCACGATCAGCGAAACCTTGCGCACGGATTCCAATTCCCTGCGCTCGCAGTTACAAAAAGTAACCGCAACTCTCCAAAGCGAGACTGAAGCAAAAACAAACGCCGAAAACCGCGAGCAGCAGCTTAAAATCGAGTTGGCCAAAACCAAGCAAGAACTCGCGAAGACCGCCAAGGAGCTAGAGGACGAAAAGAAACACACCATTCGCACTGGCGGGTTTAGTGGCGTAGCGAAACAGGAAACCGTTAATCAGGTAATGGCCATCGTCAGACAAGGTGTTACGCATCGGTTGGAAAGCATCCGCCAATTTGCTGATCGAGAAAAACCCAACCGTGAGGAGATTCTTGAATTAGTGAGTGAGGTTGAAAAGCAACTTGCAGGCGTTGAGGAGCGCTTAAAGCAATGAAAAACTTGGGAATCGGAATCGATTTTGGCACCACGAATTCCATTGCATCCGTTTGGGGCAATGACGTGAAGCGTATTCTTCAAGAGCGACAGGAATCTCTCCGGCCTGTTGCTTTCTGGCTTCAGGATCGTCAACTTGGTAATCGCCCGCATCCTTCGGTCGTCTGGTATAAACCAGACGATTCAGTCGTCGTTGGGTTTGAGGCCCGCAGTAATATGCAGGAACTATCCGGTGCTTTGGGTCACACCTTCGTTCGCTCCGTTAAGCGTGCTTTGACTGCGGCAGAGGTGGTTCATGGTGGCCGCAAGATTCAGCCCTATGAGGTCGCTGCCGAAATTTTTAAGCACATAAAAAAGCATGGTCAAGAAAACCCCATTTTTCACGGCCACACGTTCCAGTCGTGTGTCGTCACGGTCCCGGTGGGTTTCACCGGAGAACAACGCCGGCAAATACGAAGGGCAATGGAGCGGGCAGGGCTAACCCTCCAGACCTTTGTTCACGAACCTTTCGCAGCGATGGTGTCACACTTCTATCATCCTGAAAACAAACTTTCCGCCTTGCGTGGCAAGCGGGTTCTTGTTTTCGATTGGGGTGGCGGCACACTGGATGTCTGCTTGGCAGAGGGCGCACAGGATGGCTCCACACTTTACGAACTGGCCCATGATGGTATCGCAGATCATGCAGGTGACGATTTTGACCGGCGCATAATGGCCGATCTACGAGGCCGCTTCCTCAACAAAAATCCGATGCTGACCAGCGACGACATCACCAATCGCTGCCGGGCACAAGACCGTTTCTGGATTCATTCCGAACTTGGCAAAATTGAGTTAAGTCGCGAAGAAAGTGTCCGAGTGCGCGTGCCCACATTTCTCGAAGGTAATCCTCCCCTAGACCTTTCTGAAACACTCCGGCGAGAAGAGTTTGAGGAAATGATTAACAGGGAAGTAAACGCCGCAGTTGCTTGCACAAAGCATTGCCTCGAACAAGCCAGACTGACCCCAGCAAGTGTTGATTATGTCCTTCTGGTCGGCGGCACCTCGATGATACCAATGGTTCGCCGCCGGCTGGAGGATGTTTTCGGTGCCAAGGTCCAGATAACCGGCGAACCCGATGCCGCCATTGCTCGCGGCGCCGCAATCGTTGCTGCCGAAGAGTGGACGGCCGTCAATTCAGTAACACTGGGATGCCTCATGGCCCGTGATACTTTTTTCCCTCTTCTTCAGCGTGGTGAGCCGCTAGTGGCGTCCAGCAGCAAGCAATATGTATTTTATTGCACTGACCCACGGGATGGGTCAGCGAGTTTTATTTTTTGCAAGCAACCTATTTCTGGTGACACGTCCATTGTTCCATTTGGCAATATTTTGCAAGTTCCGGTGCAGTCCGAACGGCCCGCCACCTATCGAGACCTTGACAGACTGCTGGTTCGGGTTTCTGTCACCCAAGATGCAACATTAGCTCTCGATGTCGCCCATACGGGTATGGGCCGTCATGTGCAGCACGAAATCTCTGATGTATCTTTTGGACTAAAGCTAACCTAAAAATGAAAAATACGCCTCAATCCAATATTGCCGTGAAACCCAACATTTGGTGTGACCCTGTTCAGGCAGATTTGAACGACGTGCCATATTTTCTGCAAGAGATTATACCGGGAGACCTCCTCGTTCATTTTTTAGGCACTAGGGACGTTCGAACTACCCGATCCCATCTGACACACCGTCAGCATGTGGAGTTCGAGCAATCTCGGTTTTTTCAAAACCATGGGCAAATCGGACTTGCATTCGAAGATCGGACTGGCGACATGCAAACTCCTAGGGCGTGATATATGAAACTGCATTTTGAACCAAACCTCGATTACCAGCACGCGGCCATTGAATCCGTGTGTGACCTGTTCCGTGGTCAGGAGATCTGCCGCACCGAGTTCACAGTCACCCGCGATGCCGCCGACGCGCAGCAGCGCATGGGTTTTGCCGAAAATGACATCGGCATCGGCAACCGGTTGACGTTGCTCGACGATGAGTTGCTCGAAAATCTGCATGACATCCAGCTTCGCAACGGCCTGCCGCCGTCCGCGTCGCTGGCCTCCGGCGATTTCACCGTCGAGATGGAGACTGGCACGGGCAAGACTTACGTTTATTTGCGCACGGTGTTCGAGTTGAACAAGCGCTATGGTTTCAACAAATTCGTCATCGTCGTGCCGTCCGTCGCCATCAAGGAGGGCGTTTACAAATCGCTTCAGATCATGGAGGAACATTTCCGCTCGCTCTATGCCAACGTGCCGTTTGAGTATTTCCTCTACGATTCCAGCAAACTCGGCCAGGTCCGCAATTTCGCCACGAGTGCGAACATTCAAGTTATGGTCGTGACCGTCGGCGCGATCAACAAAAAAGATGTCAACAACCTCTACAAAGACAGCGAGAAGACCGGCGGCGAAAAACCGATTGATTTAATCAAGGCCACGCGGCCCATCATCATCGTGGACGAGCCGCAGAGCGTGGATGGTGGCTTGGAGGGTCGCGGCAAGGAGGCGCTCGGCATGATGAATCCGCTTTGCACCCTGCGTTTCTCCGCCACGCACGTCGAGAAACATCACATGGTTTATCGCCTCGATGCGGTGGACGCCTACGAACGCAAGCTCGTCAAACAGATTGAAGTGGCGGAGGCGCGTATCACCGGCGGCCATAACAAGCCGTATGTGAAATTGCTTTCGGTCAGCAACAGGAAAGGCGTCATCAGCGCCAAGGTGGAATTGGACATGCAGACGCGCAGCGGCGTCCAGCGCCAGGAAGTCACTGTGCAGGACGGCGACAATTTGGAAATGACCACCAACCGCGCTGTTTACCTCGATTGCCGCGTCGGTGAAATCCGCGTGGAGAAAGGCAAAGAATTTCTGGAATTGCGCGTCCCCGGCGGCGAACATTTTCTCGCCCTCGGCCAGGCTTTTGGCGATTTGGACGCGCTCGCGGTGCAACGCGAAATGATCAGCCGCACCATCAAAGAGCATTTGAGCAAGGAATTGCGGCTCGCGCCGCAAGGCATCAAAGTCCTTTCCCTGTTCTTCATTGATTCAGTGGAACGCTATCGCCAATACGACGCCGACGGCAACCAGGTCAAAGGTGACTACGCCAAAATTTTCGAGGAGGAATATCGTCGGCTGGCGAAACATCCCGATTATCAAAGTCTGTTTAAGGAAGTGGACATGAGCACCGCCGCCGAGGCGGTCCACAACGGCTATTTCTCGATTGATAAAAAGAAAGTCGGCGGCAAAACCGTCGAGGTATTCAAAGACACGCGCGGCGACACCAAGGCGGACGACGACACTTACAGCCTGATTATGCGGGACAAGGAAAAGCTGCTGGGCTTTGAGACGCCGCTCAAATTTATTTTCTCCCATTCCGCGCTGAAAGAAGGTTGGGACAATCCGAATGTTTTTCAGATTTGCGCCTTGCGTGACATGGGCACGGAACGCGAGCGCCGCCAGACCATCGGGCGCGGCCTGCGCTTGTGCGTGAACCAGCAGGGTGAACGGTTGCGCGGTTTTGAAATCAATACGTTGACCGTCGTGGCCACCGAGAGTTACGAGCAATTCGCCGAAAATCTGCAAAAGGAAATCGAAGCAGACACCGGCATCCGTTTCGGGATTGTCGAGCATCACCAGTTCGCCGGCATCACCGTGACCGGCGCGGATGGCAAGCCCGCGCCACTCGGCTTTGACCAGTCCAAAGCGTTGTGGCAAGTATTGCGCGACGCCGGTTTTGTGGATCACAAGGGCAAGGTGCAAGATGCCTTGAAATCGGCGCTGAAGAACAACACGTTGACGTTGCCCGAACCCTTTGCCGCCCAGCTACCTCAGATCAAAGAAGTGTTGCGGAAACTCGCGGGCAAACTCGAAATCAAGAATGCCGATGACCGGCAGCAAATTAAAACCCGCCAGGCCGTGCTTCAAAGCGCCGAGTTCAAGGCGTTGTGGGAACGCATCCGGCACAAGACCACCTACCGCGTGCAGTTCGACAACGAGTTGCTCATTCAGAAATGCACCGAGGCGATAAAGGATGGCCCGCCCATCACAAAGACACGCTTGGAATGGCGCAAGGCCGACCTCGCAATTGGCAAGGCGGGCGTGGAAGCCACCGAAACCTCCACCTCGGCACCGGTGGTGCTAGAAGAACGCGATGTTGAGTTGCCGGATGTTCTCACGGATTTGCAGGACAAAACCCAACTCACGCGCCGGAGCATCCATCGTATTCTGGTCGGCAGCGGTCGGCTGAATGATTTCACCCGGAACCCGCAGGAGTTTATCGAAATAAGTGCAGATGCCATCAGTCGGGCCAAGCGTCTCGCCATTGTTGACGGCATCAAATATCAGCGTCTCGGCGCGGAGGAATACTACGCGCAAGAATTGTTCGAGCAGGAAGAACTGACGGGTTATCTGAAAAACATGATGGCCGTTGGCAACCGCAGCGTTTACGAGCAAGTCGTTTATCAATCCGACACCGAGAAATCATTTGCTGAACAATTGGAAAAAAACGAGGCCATCAAGATTTATGCCAAACTGCCCGCTTGGTTCAAAGTCCCGACACCGCTAGGCAGTTACAACCCGGACTGGGCCGTGCTAGTGGAAAAAGATGGTGCGGAACGCCTTTACTTCGTCGTCGAAACCAAGAGCAGCCTGTTTGCCGATGATCTCCGCGACCGCGAAAGCGCCAAGATTAAATGCGGTGAGGCACATTTCGACGCCCTGGCCATCGGCAAAAATCCAGCCCGGTTCGTCAAGGCCACCAAACTTGAAGATGTAATTGCAAAATGCTGAAATCGCACGGTCTTGTTGCTTTTCACTAGATTCCAGAGCGAATACCATCGCGCCCATGAGACTCCAAGCATACGTTTTCTGTGGTTGTTACGAACACGGACGGGTCAAGCGCCCGCCGCCCGACCCTGAAATCGTTGGCGTGTCCACCAACGGCGATGTTGGTTGTCATCGCCCCACGCCAGCCCAATACCAGGCATTCCTGAAGTGGCGCTACCGCGCCTGCCATCATCGGGATGGCTTGATTACGGGCGGTCTGCTTGGCCACCGCTTGCCAGTCGAGGTCATGCACAAGGCCATGCTTCCCCACCGCCGAACCTTCCCGCTCTTCGTTCGCAAGGTTCTCGGATGCAAACCGAAAACCCGATTCTCTCCTCTCACGCTCAAGCAGGTCGAACAACTTCAGATCGAACTTGTCCGCATGAAAAAGTTTCACCTGTCCGACCGCAAGCGCGATAACGAGCTGCGGCATTATCGCGGTCAGATGAAGCAACTCGCGCTTGCCGCCTTGAAATATCAACAGCCCATCGCCATGTAGTTTTTGGTGGTTGTCCGCCGTGACCAGCGCGCGGTTTGCTGCGCTCCACTTCGCAAGCCGTGCGCCCGTCACAAGCGGCATTTGCTTTGCCGCAGATGCGGCGGGCTTCCGTCTGCGGCTCGGCGGCGGCGTTGCGCTCCGACTCCGTTCCCGCCGTCTCTCCGTCTGCGCTCCACTGTTTCCGCTCGCCGACCGCAGACCGAAGCCTTTTTACAATGCGTTGCGCTACAAGATCACATACCCATCACAAACAAAACTCGACAGAGCCGCTTTTTTACCAATATGCTTTAGCGAGCGAAAGCCTATGATTTGGCACTCATTCTATGCAAAATTTGAGGACGCTTGTTGATGAAAAGCTGGCGAACAATCGCAGTCATCGTGAGGCGATGCTCGCGGCCATCGCGTCTGGCGAAGTAATTGCCTTTGTAGGCGCAGGATTGAGTGCTCCGCTAAAATATCCTTCGTGGTCTGAATTGTTGACGAAATTGCACGACCGGGCAAATCAAATTTCCGCATTTAATCCAACCGAAATGACAAAGGCAAACGTGCTGGAATATGCCGAGGAAATATGCAAACACTTCAAAACCAATAACGCATTGGGGGAATTCCGTGATATGCTTGGGCAAGAATTTGCATTGCGAAAGAATGGCGCGAATTGCAGTTCAACTCATCGCCGCCTTGTAAAATTGCCATTTAGAACTTTCGTCACAACAAATTATGATTTTTGTTTGGAACAGGCATTGAGCGATAAGGCGTTTAACGAACAAAAACCGCCGCGTCCTGATTCAAGTGTTATCATCAAGAAAAACAGCCATGACCGTCATAGGGTATCGCTTTTTTTAAGATCAATTGTCGAAAGCGCTGGAAACGACGACCAGCTCATCGCCCACCTTCATGGGCGGCATGATGATACCGAAAACATTGTTTTAACCACTTCGGATTACCTTGAATCCTATGGCATAACGCCAGACGGGAAACAGCCACAAAACTGCCCTGTGACTCTTCATCGTTTGCTTGTGTGGTCGCTTTTCGCAACACGAAGAATTGTATTCTTTGGATGCAGCATGGATGACCCCTATATTATTGCATTGCTAAATATGGTTGCGGGCGATCTTGGCGAGCGTGGGCAAGTAACGCATTTCGTAGCCCTTCCAATTGATGAAAAGACAGCATTGTCGGTAGATGGTTTGTCTCAACAGTTTTTACGCTTTGGATTACAACCAGTTTTTTTTGACAATTGGGATGGAGATTTTTCAAAGCTCGACCAACTTCTTGACGAGACGATTGAACATTGTATGCACTGTCATTCGCACTTGAAAAATTTCTCGATGCCGGAACATAAGACCACTTTAATAAAGCCAACAATTGCGCCACAAAGATCATTCTTTGAGGAAATAATCTCTGCTATTTTCAAAAAGCTGGCAGCATTATTTCGTCGCGAGCAAATCCTTCCAAAACCAATCCAATCCGGGATAAATCAAGAGCCTGTGAATCCTGATTGGTTGGAAGAAATCAACACGACTACCACCAATGACCTGAAGAAAAATGAAAATTAATCGTCCAGATTTGATTTCAGAATTGGAAGCTTTCGCACTCAAAGGCAATGGCGTTGTTATTGGTGCGCCGGGTATCGGCAAAAGTTACACGCTCGCAGAGTTGCGAGAGAACTTGAAAAAAAGCGGCATCCTTCATCTGATTTTACCCGTCGAGCGTCTGGGGACAGCAAGCAACGATGACTTGAAGGCCGTTTTGAAGCGAGACGGAGATTTTGTTACACTTCTTCGGGCAGCCGTTGCCAATACTAAAGCGCCAGCCATTCTAATTTTTGATGGTTTTGATGCGGCACGTGGCGAAAACGAGCGCGCTGGCATTTTCAACCTGATACGTCGGGCCGTGACAGAACTTCGTGGTCAATGGAACACTATAGTCAGTGTTCGCACTTTTGATGCAAAAAAATCCCAACAACTGCTTGAACTTTTTCCAAGTGAAAACGAACCGGCGGCATCGTGCCGACAGTTTTTTATTCCGCCTTTACGCCCAAAGGAGCTTGAACAAGCATTTGGTCAAGTGCCAGATTTGAAGGAAATTTACTCTCATGGGACACAAGAGTTTCGCGCACTTTTGACAGTTCCGTTTAATCTATGGTTGATTGAGCGCGTTCTTCAAGCGGGAGCAAAATCCAACGAATTTTCCCAAGTGACTTCTGAAGTGCAGTTGCTTGAAATGTATTGGAAATATCGCGTTCTAAAGGCCAACCGCCCTGAAGACAGAGAATATCTTTTAGAAAAGGCGACCCGCACCATGGTTGAAAGCCATACTTTAACCATCCGCCGTGAAAATGTATATCGTCCTGAAGCGCGAGAGGCTTGGGAACAACTTCTTAGTGCCGAAATATTTACAGAGATCGTTGAGCAAAATGTTCGCATAGCTTTCACTCACAATATTTTGTTCGATTATTCTGTAAGTGTCTATTTGCTGGAATCTGACCCGGTAAAACTCGCTGCTTTTGTGGCCAAAGAACCAGCACGTCCCTTATTTTTGCGTCCAAGTCTGGTCTATCACTTCACGAGGCTCTGGCATTTCAACCGTGCGGCTTTTTGGCAGATGTTTTGGGGTGTGGTCAGCCGACGGGAAATTCATTTGCGTCAAATTATTCGCCTCGTTCTACCGGCTGTGATAGTAAATGAGGCGCAGACGACAAATGACTTGAATCCGTTGCTGGAACAACTCGCTAAAAAAGAATCAATTGCTTTTGAAGCTGTTGCTTTTCTTCTTCAGGCTGTTCGATTTCTTCAACCGTCAAAACAAGAACTTTGGGCAAGTATTCTACAAATAATCGGCCAGCATCTTGATTATCGGTTCGCATGGGACGCGGGAATTATCGCAACAGGGATTATTGATGCCAAAAGTGGAGTATCAGATAAATCCGTTGCCGCCTGCGGCGATTTTGGACGCTCTTTACTTCGCTGGGCTTGGGACTCCCGCAAAGATGAAGATAAAAGACCATGGCTTGAGCGACTAACTGGTTTGGTTGCGATTCCGTTGGTAGCAAAAACTTACGCCACAAACATTCAGGGAGGACGGCCGTTATTTGAGAAGATTCTTCAAGTCGTTGGTGAACCGAATTTTCCTATTGATTGCATTTATCGGCTGACAAATGAGGTTGCACGCCTTATTCCGCACGATCCAAATTTGGTTGGCCTCATCTACGAAAAAGTTTTTGGTTATGAAGAAACCAGCCAGGAACAAACACACATGGGCGGTCATGTTCTGCCGATGATTAGCAATCGGCGACAAGATTATGGAATGTGTCATTTTATTTTAATCAGAACATTTCCAACGTTTCTTACCAAACAGACGTTCCCAGCCTTGCGCTCCGGGCTTAAAGCCGTTCAAGCCTTCGTAATACAAGATCATGTATTGAGATATTTGCGCGATGGGAAAACATTTGAAGATTTAATGCTTCAATTTCAATTTCGGGGAGGAACTGCAAACTATGTCGAAGATAATTCTGTTATCTGGGATGAGACATCATATCCCGATAGGGAACTCCAAATCGCAGACGAGATTTTTAATTGGCTTTCAGATGCGGCAAAAAACAATCGAACTGCGGATATTGAAGGGTTTCTTGAGACGTTCAAAGCGAACTCAAATCTCGCCTTTTTGTGGTCGCGTCTTTTGGCGGTCGCCGCTACACATCCGGCAATGCTTGGTCAGCATCTTTGGGAATTAGCAAAGGCTAAACCCATAATTGAGGGAAAAGACACTCTTCGTGCAGTCGGCCAATTCTTAGAACGCGGAATTGAATTCTTTTCAAAGGAACAGCGACAAGAAATTGAGCAGACTATTATTGATCTTCCAAAAAATGCAAATGAAGAAAGTAAGGAAGTTTTGGAAAAGCGGCGAAACTATTTGATTGGGTGGATTCCGACTGCGCTTTTAGTTACTCAAGAAGCCATTGCAATTCGGAGCACGCTAGAAAAAGAATCAAAACTGCCATCAAAAGAACCGCTTTTTAAGGTGACATCATCGTTCAAATCGTATTCCGAGGAAGATTTTTTCCGCGAACAAGGAGCAAAACCTGATTTACCAGCTAATAAAAGAATCCAAGAATTGTATAAGCCGCTTAAAGAGTGGAGCGAAAAGGGCAAAGAAGAATCCCAAGTTGATGGTCTGTTACAAAATGCGGTGACATTGAACGATGTTCTTGCCAAAGATGGCGGTGCGGATGAGGCGATAATAAATACCGCTTGGACGCATTTAGCTGCTTTCGCATCGGATGCAATTGTTAAGACAAAGTCGGCTAACACGAATACTTTTTTGGAACTGCGAAAGATCGTATTGGGGGCAGCAAAGCATCCCATTCCTGTATTCAATTCTAAATACGATTCAGACTGGAATCATGCAAGTTGGTCGCCCGCTCCGCGAAACGACGCCGCACAAGCATTGCCTTGGATGGCACACTTTGGTGAAGACAAAGAAGTTTTAACTGCGATTCAAGAATTAGCGGGCGATCCAGTTCCGTCCGTCCGCTTTCTTCTTGCGTGTGAACTTTGGAGAATGGTGGAACATAACTCTGGCTTGATGTGGGCAACTTTGGACGAATATGGAGAAAAGGAAACGAACGCCACTGTATTACAAGGTGTTACAGTTTCTTTGTGGCAACTCATCCGTTACGATAAAGAACGGAGCTTAAAGCTTATAGAAAAATTGCTCAATCGGAAAGACGAAGAATCCGACGATGAAGTCAAAGCCAGGGGCAGCCTTGTTTCGATGGTCGTTGACTACGCGGTCGCTGAAAACAATGAGTGGGCGAGAGAAACTATCGCTAGTTGGCGAAACAATTCATTTGGATTAACTGCGACGCTCGCCGTGGCGGGCCGTCGCCTCATTGCTTACATCGTGCCTAATGTTGTTGAAATACAATTTGAGCGCGCTCGTGAATTGCTGATAATGCACTTGGATATGGCAGCTAAAGCACTGACTGAACTGCGAAACAATAAAGACATTCCCAAAGAGGAATTCCAAATCAAGTGGAAACAGCTATATGGGATAATTGATGAAGCAGTGATGCGTATCTATTTCGCAGCAGATATTGATTCAAACCTGCGCCAACAAAAGAACATCCAACTTAATGATGAAGCCAGAAAGCAATTCTTCATCCGGGCGTTGCCTGTTTTGGAGAAGATTCTTGAGTTTGGGAAGCAGCCGGAGATCGGAATGCTCCTTGCGCCAACAGCCCATCATTTCATGGAATTATTAAATGGTGTTCTTCGATATGATCCCCCATTGGTTCTCCGCATGGCGGCGGAAGTCGTTAGTTGCAGTAAGCGATTTAATTACAATCTCGATTCAATGGCGATGGGAGAGATTGTGAAACTTGTCGAATCAATCCTTGCAGATTACCGGGACAAAGTGCAAGACGAGGTTTCCATAACAAATCTGCTAGAGCTTTTGGACGCCTTCGTCGAGGTAGGCTGGCCGGAAGCTTTAACCCTCGTCTGGCGCTTGGACGAAATATACCGTTGATGATTATGCTAAAGAACGACACACATAAAGGGATTCTTGATCGAGAATATAGCTTTGAAATGGTTCGACATTTTAAGGACGACATTGAATTGCTAAATGAAATTCTTGATTATGGTTCGCACCTGCTTCCAAAAGCCTATGCAAATAGTCCACGAGATATTAAGGCCATGTGCATAATCCTTGTGCAACTTCGGCAGGTGTTGGTTCACTTGGACGGAATTGCAATTTTAGCCTCGGCTGGAAATTGTTTCAGTGCCGGTCTGCAAATCCGTTCTCTTTTAGAAATTGCCCACACGATGGAATGGCTCTTGGCTGCTGATACTGAAGCTAAAATTCATCACCTTTATGTTGCAAATCTTCGTAAGCGGCGGCATTGGCAGTCGGTCGCAATTAGCGGCACGCCAGAATCAATGCGGCACGCTGATGCAGCAAGCCGTATTCCTTTAACAACCGAACAATTACAAAAACTCAACGATGAAATTCGGCGAATCAACGAGATTCTTGCAATGCCAGAGTTTTCTGGAATTGACGCAAAATTTCAGTTGAATTACGCGAGTCGCAGCTTTGATAAGCCGTGGTATGAGGTTTACGGCTCTCCATCCAATAAGATTTCAATTCGCAAAATTGCTGATGCTATCGGCAAGGTCAAAGAGTATAATTACATTTATAGTTCTTTCTCCGCTGTGACGCATGGTGGTGACATATTCAAAAATGTAACTTTTGAAGAGAACATTTATATTAACCCTGTCCGTGATCCACAAGATGTCCCCAAAGTAAGGTTGTCGGCAGCTTCACTTGCCTTTCGTGTTTATCGGATGGTTCTGGAACAATATCTTGCAAGCGAATTGGATGAATTTAATAAAAAGTATTCAAGCGAATGGAGAGCGCGTTTTCTCAAGGAATATTCTATCAATATTTCTCCGATAGATACCATTATTTAGAAAATCATGAGTAATACCAACTGTCCATGACTTTTTGCCAATCCATACCGGGAAATCCGCAACCACCTAATCGCTGACTGGCTTTTCCACTTTAAGCTTCACTTTTCCCGCTCGCCAACCGCAGGCCGAAGCATCGTAAATTTCAGCCGGCCTCAGATCGGGGTCCGCGAATCCTTTTTTGCGAAACTTTTTTGTCCGTTCGGGATTTGCCGCTCTTGGCCTTGGCCGGATTTTTGCCTTCGAGAGCGTCCACGCGGCGAGATATTGAATTTATCTGCTCCTTAATTTGTCGCAATTCGGATTCAATAGTCTTTGCTGCTGATGTTGCAAGAAAGGTGTTCGCCGTGGATGGGGAATTGTGGAATAAGTTCCTTTCGTGAACATGGTCTTCAGTAAGATGTCCATTTTCATCTATTCGACGAATCTCAACACCCCGGTCGTCAAAGTCGCGTCTCGCGGCGTGATGGCCACGAAAGGCACGCCAACCTTGAACAATCAGCGGCAAAATTCCGATCAAAGACGCAATCGAGCCAGCAATGTAAAGAATCTCCAAACCAGTTTCGTGCTCGACAACGATTACTCGGCTGCTGCCATCAGATAAAAGATAACCTTTGCCTTGCAAATCGCCATCAACCGGAGTGCATTGAAATCCAGCTTCATGCTCCAACGCGCGAAAAAAGTTCCGATATTCGTCATAGGAACTCACATTCTCCCGGAGTTTGAGCGACACCACTTCCTTGGGGTTTACACCGAGGTGTCGCCCTGCATCGCTGAATTTCGCTTTGAATGTCTCTGTTCTATGATCCACGACGTTTCTGTAATTGAAGTAATCAGATTATGAATGGTGGGGCTGGTGTCAATGCTTTGATCCGTTTGGATGAATATTCATGAGAGACGGATCACGGCGGAAGCTCTGTTTTAGGCCGTGACCAACGCGCGGTTTGCTTCGCTGCACGAGCCGTCCGTCGTCCCTGTCCCCCTCTCGACGACGCCCGTTCCGCTTCGCAAACCGCGCGCTCGTCACGAGCTTGCATGGTGCAGGACCGCAGTAGCGGCGGGCTTCCGTCTGTGGCCCGGCGGCCGGCGTTGCGCTCCGGCTTCGTTCCGCTAGGCGCTCCCCTCCGCCTCCGCTCCACTTGCCCCGCTCGCCGACCGCAGACCGAAGCCTGATTCTTATCTTCCCCGCGCCATCCGGCGCTGTTCGACTTGTCGCTCCAACAATTCGCGTGTGCGGCGAACTTCCGCCGCCAGTGCGGCTTCCTTGGGTAATCTGGTGAGATATTCACGGACGAGCATTTTGTTGTGCAATCCTTCCATTGCATAGCGAGCCAGCGCATCGTCTTTGCCCGCGCAAAGAATCAAGCCCACTGGCGGATTCTCGCCGGGCTGCATCCAATGTTCGCGCGCAAAATTGCAATAAAGATTCATCTGTCCGATGTCGGTGTGAACCAGCGCGGCAATTTTCAGGTCAATGATGACGAGGCAGCGCAGCCGCCGATGGAAGAACACCAAGTCCACCCGAAACCACTCATGGCCGATCCGCAGCCGTTTTTGTCTGCCGACAAACGCAAACTCGTTGCCAAGTTCCAGCAGGAAAGTTTCAAGGTGTTGGATGAGCGCGTCTTCCAAATCGCCTTCGGAGTATTCGTCTTTGAGGCCGAGGAATTCGAGGACGAGCGGATTACGGATTTCCTCGTCAGCGGAAACTGCATCCCCCGGTTTTGGCTTTTCGCCCTTGAGCAGCATCGCCACTTTATTTTTTGACAATGCCGTGCGTTCATAAAACTGTGAGTTGATCTGCCGGTCAAGCTGCCGAACCGACCAGCCACCCGCCAGCGCCTCCCGCGCGTAAAACTCGCGGGCGTGCAGGCTCCGAACGCGCAGCAGCCGGACGTAATGCGTCCAAGGCAACGGAAAAGCGCGGGCAATGTTGCCAAGATGTTCAATGGCACGCGAAAGGTTCACGGACGAACGCTGGCTAAATTGGCCAATCAGTGATTGGCCAATTGGGACGAGAGACGATTCCAGGTTTCCAGATTGGCCAATCACTGACTGGCCTATCTCTGATTTTTCAACCCCTGATTGAAGAATCAATGGCTTCGCTGTGTGAACATCCGGGAAAGTCTGATAAAACTGGCGCATCATCTTGAGTTGCGAGAAACCAAATCCACGCCCGTATTGTTTGGTGAGGTCAGCCGCGAGTCGCCGCACCAGTTCTTCTCCATATTCCGCCCGCTTTTCTCCCGCCTGCTCGTGTTCCACAATCCGCCGGCCAATTTCCCAATACGTTGCCGTCATCAACGTGTTCACCACGCGTGCGGACGCACGCCGTGCCGCGTCCAGCATTTCAACGACGCCGGAAAACACGCTGTCGTAGTCTGCGGCTTTGTGCTGAATCGTTTTGCCGGTCTTCGATTTGTCGCTCGGTTTGCTCATAAAACATTTCTGCTCCGCTGATTTTTACCGGATTGCTATGCGCTTGGCGAGCCATTCGGCTCGTCGCCATGGTAGGATTGGAAAACAAGTCAGACCGTCTGTCGCAATTCGCAAATCTCCCGCGACTCGTTAAGTCAACAAACGGTTGTTCATCCATGCGGCGTTGATTTCCGCCGTGTTCATCCGCCCGCTTTCCGCGCTTCTGGTTGCTCCGCCGCAATCTCGCGCCACGAAATGGTTCGTGGCACTGCATTGCTTTTGGCTCCGCTGCCCGCCAGCGCGAAAAGCAGGCTCGGTGCATTTCGTTCGGAACAGGATTGCTCTCCCACGTCGAGGCGAAGAGAGCAATCCCGTTCCTTCAAAAACGAAATGCAAAAACATGAACACGACAGAAAATATCAACTCAACGCCTCAACCGCCGAACAACATCGTCAAATCGGTGAAATTCCCACCGCAACCGCAGGAGTGGAAAATTGTTTCCTTGCGGGAATGTCCCACACCCGAAGCCATGCAACTTTGCGAGACGCCTACCCAGGCCGCTGATTATTGGAGAACGCATATCACCCAACATCCTTATTTCAATCCTGAATGTGAATGTCTGGTGGTTTTAATTCTGAACACCCGCCGTAAAATTAAAGGTCACTATTTTGTATCCGTGGGAACGATGGACACCATTCTTTGCCATCCGAGAGAAATTTTCAGATTGGCAATAATGGCCAGTGCAGCCTCCATCATTATCATGCACAACCACCCTTCGGGAGAATCTCAACCGTCCGAAGCGGACATTAAGATCACCCGTGACCTCATCCGAGGTGGGCAATTGTTAAAAATTGATGTGGTTGACCATGTGGTGATTGGAAATTCCAATCATACATCGCTTCGCGAATTAGGTTTCTTCGCGTATTAAATAATCCTTACGGCTTTGCCGATGGGGATCGTTTTTTATACGCAGTATTTGAATGGCAATTATTTACGCCATTAACTGAAGATTTTCTTTGAATTTTACAAGGTCGGCGGAACCTGCCCGCGTGAGAGTTTGACGCGGTAATGCGGGGCCATCTCTCTGACCTTGCCGCGCAGGTTGCGCGGGAACAGGTCGTCGGCTTTGACGCCCAAAATCTTGGCAATGACAAAAAGTTCCAAATCCGGCACCCGCCGGGACTGGTTTTCCAGCCGCGTCACCGATTCCCGGCTGGTGTCCCAGCCAAAGAGTTGCAGTTTCAGGGCAAGCTGATTCTGCGTCCACCCTTTGTGCGTGCGGAGTTTGCGCACTTGAGGGCCGATGACATTTAAGCGTGAAGAAAAATCTTCGATGCCCGCAACGTAGCAGGCGGTTGAATGCGTTTGTGTCTGCTTTACTGCACATTGAGTTGCGCATTTTTCTTGCCGTGACCGGCCTGTTTTTGGGAATGTTCCCGGTAGCGTTTAGTCATTTGGACATGATTGGACTGAAAAGCTGTGGCGGTTAGAAGTTAAATCATTTCTCAATTTGCCTGAACCAAACTGGCCAACCAGAACGGTCGGCTTTCCCTGATGATTTATGACCACGAACCTTGCGTTGGATGTTTTGGCAAGCCGCGTTGTGCTGAACGGCGGCAATTGGGCCGGTCTCAATCATGCGAACAACCAAGCGCTCAATAATCATTGCAACCACATGCCTAAAACGTGATTTGCAATCGTTTTGAAATCAGTTAAATTTGCCTTAATTTAGGGAATAAGGCAGGATTGTTTTGAAAACCCATTGAAAATTTGGAGCCGGCGGGCAGAATAAAATGACCAGTGCCGGTGCAAAAAGATCACTCGATTTTGTGATTCTCCGAATGAAGCCAAAGCTTCACATAAAACGGTTTTATTACCGTAACGGTCAAACCCACTCGGAAAACAGGGAAGTGGCGGGCATTTTTCATGGCGCTTGCCGCGTCTGGCATCGCAACGGCCAGCTTGCCGAGGAGTTGCGCTATCGGGATGGCCTGATGCACGGAGTGAGCCGTGAATGGGATGCAAACGGTCGGTTGCTCGGCTCATTCACAATGGTCAACGGCTCCGGCCTCCAGCGGTATTGGCACGACAACGGCCAGATCAAAATGGAGATCAGTTCCCTCAACGGCAAATTTCACGGACGCTGCCGCGATTGGCTTCGGGATGGCACCTTGATTCGGGAAGATTATTTAATCAGCAACCAGGATGTCGCCCGCGCCGCTTACCTGAAAGCCGCCCGGAAAAATCCCACCTGGCCTCAATATGAAGGTGAGCCAGCCGGTCGAGTTGCCCGCCCCAGCTTGGCCTTGGAACGGAAAAAACATAATTTATTCATTCAATCCGCTTTGGAGAAACCTCATCACGCAGAAGCAAGGGCATGGTTGAAAGCTGAACTGCGTCCGAAATCCCGGTCGCTTGCCAAATTTGCCACCACGAAGGCCGCGCTTAAATTTGTGGACCAATTATATTCTGCGGGCGCGGTTGCCGTCATCATCGCCGCGATTTCTGCCGGTCAGCGAAATAAACTCTTTGCCGATTGGCTGCTCATTAAGTTGCCCGCAGCAAAATCAAAACGGAATTCCTTGCGGAAAATCTGTCAGTCGTTTTGCCGGAAACGCGGCGGGGCAGTTCTGCCGGAATTTGACCTGGGTGAAACCCACCTGTGGGTGATGCTGCACGGTTGAAGCGGACACTGGCGCGAATCGCCGTTCGATTGTATGGCTCAACTGCGCTTGTCAAGGTAGTGCCGTCGGTATGCTCTCCGGCCTCCACCGTTGACAAGCACAGTTGAGCCTGAAAGGGGACGGCGATTAGGAATTCGCGCCGGGGTTTCTGACCAGTGGGGGGGAACCGAGTTATTCAATCTTGAGCCGGTCATTGGCCGGGTCAGCCGTGAGGCATCCGTCCGCGCTCCCGTTCAGCAGCAACGCTACGGCCACCGCGTCGCCCACGAGCTTTTCTGCCGCATCCCGCATGGGGCGCGCTCCCAGCTTGGGATGGAATCCTTTGCGGACAACAAACGACAGGACAGACTCCGACACCCGAATGTTGCAACCGCGCCCGGTCAAAAAACTGATTTCCTTCTCCAAGAACTTCGCGGCGATTTCAAGCTGGTGTTCGTAACTCAAACGGTGAAACACGAGTTTCTCGGTGATGCGGGCGAAGATTTCCGGGCGCAATGATTGTTGGGCGCGGGAAAGGACATGGCGTTCGAGCGTGGATTCCGCTGAATGTTGCAGGGTCATCAATTCGGCGGAGCCAATGTTGGAAGTCATCACGATATAAAATCCGCTCAAGTCGAGCGTCTCGCCGGTCGCAATCGTCACCCGCGCGGCATCCAGCATTTGCAGGAAGACATCCATGATGCGCGGATGCGCCTTTTCCACCTCGTCAAACAGCAGCGTTCCCGTTTTGGTGCGTTCGTAGGCCGCGCCGAGAAATCCCTTTTCTCCCGGACGCGATCCCAGCAGCAGGCCGAGCGATTCCTGTGTTTGGAATTCCGACATGTCGTAGCGGACGAGCTTTTCCATTCCGAAAAGTTTGCCGGTGAAAACCTGCGTGAGTTCCGTTTTGCCGACCCCCGTGGGGCCGAGAAATAAAAAACTTCCGCGTGGCCGTCCCGCCTTGCTCAAGCCCAATTCACCGCGCTGCAACACCGACACCACGCGCGGGATAATGTGATGCTGCCCGCGAATTTCCATTTGCAACACATCGGCAAGCTGGCGCAGGCGTTCCGTTTTTTCAGGTTCAATAATTGTCTTATTCATGCTTCCAGACTGCCGGAAACATTTTTTCATTTTGTGTAAAGATTACACAAAACGGGTTTGGGGAGTTGCTAAAACTTTACGCGTGATTGGCGGCGTGTGCCGCCAGCAAAAATAAAAATGAATGCCCGCACAACCAATGATATGAAAAAAATACTCGCTACGAAACTCCGTTCGCGGCTGCGCCCGCTCCTCACCGTGGCCGCCCTGTTCGCCCTCAACACCGTCCCCGCTTTTGCCCAAAGCACGACTTTCAGTTCCACCGACCTGAGAACGGGCATCAGCAACAGTCTCGCCGTAATCATGATGTTCGGGTTTGTCCTCGGCATCTCATCCGTCATCTACGGCGGTTTCGCCATCCGGCGCGGCGATGTTGACCAGGGCAAGATGTCCATCATCGGCGGCGCGATCATCGCGGCAGCCCCGGCGGTGGTCTATGCCTTCTACAAAATCTTCGGACTCGATTCCAACAGCGCGGTCGGCGTCGGCACTTTCTAACCCGCCAAACCAACTCCGCCCGATCCGACCATGAGCACCAAAAGCGAACTTCGCCTGACCGACACCAATGCCGCGTCCGACTCCAAAGGCCGCACCTGGGGTCTGGAGGGCGGTCTCTTTTGGTGGCTCATCGCCGGCATCGGCGCGGGCATCATCATTTTTTTCGTCCTGCTGGTCGTCCTTGACGTATCCCTCGCCATGTCTTTTGTCGCCGCCCTCGTGCCGGTGTTGATCTGCCTCGCCTACATCTTCGCGTTGCGGCAGGGCAAACCACCCGGTTACGACCGCGACTGTTTTGAATACCTGACGACGGGACGCGGCTTCAGCCCGCAGGCCGGACACAACTTCAATCATCCGCTTTTATGAGTCTTAAAAAGAAATTTCATCCGCTGTCACCCAAGCAGTTCACGGGCTCGGTCGAATTGATTCCGCCATCGCCACACTTCGTCGAGTTCATAGACACCGAACGGCTTTGGGGCTTTCCCATGCGGCTGCTTGAACAGTTCGTGCTGGAGGAAAATCCGCAGCACGAAAACAAACGCACCTCGCCGCCACATCAGTTGCTGCTCGTCTATCCCGAGGCGCTGGTGTTTCTCCGGGGCTGGCGGCTGGAGCTGATGATCGGCCCGCTCGTCTCCGGGCGCATCGCCCGCGTCCATGCCGAAAAACATCTGGGCACGCTCATCCTCGATGAAGCATGGGTCTCGGAAATCCATGTCGTCCCGCTGGATTTATCCCGCCTGTCCGCCAGCCCGCAGCCAACATCCGCCAAACCCGCATGAACACTGGAGAAATTCAAGCCATTGAGGCCAGACGGCAGGCGCTGCTCGGCCAGTTGCGCACCGCCGAGGCCGCCGTGCGCGCCGGTCTGCTCGCACATGGTTTCGGCGATACGGCTCGTGCCCATCTCGAACGGGCGCGGGCGCACATTAACGAAGCCTACATCGCCATCAATGAAAACATAGCGGTCCGCACCGTCCCGCAACTCGTGGATGACCTGAACCGCATCCAGCAGGTCATGGACGACGTGCAGCGCCGAAAATCCCAACGCATCTGATTTATGTTTGAACGTCCACCCAACGGTTTCTTTGTCCGCGATTTGATTTTGTTCAATCATCTGCGGCGCGGCGGCTACGTCGCCAAAGGTTTTGTCTTTGAACCGCCTGATTTGACCAACAGTCCCATTGCCGACCTGAATGAATTTCAGGAGCAGCTCTGTTTGCTGCTGGCATCCCTCCATGACAATCAGCGGCTGCAAGTCCAATACTTCTCCGACTCGGACTACAAAACCGAATTGCTCCGCTATCAGCAGGAGACCGAACGGTTTGAAAATACCTGGACGAAGCGGTCGCGCAACGAACGGTTCGCGCGTTACTGGCAGGCAATGGTTGAGCGAAAACTCCGCCGTCAGCGCGTGGTTTTCTATATCTCACGCTCGCTGGAAAATGTTCCCCGAACACTCACCAGCAACGCCGCCTTGCGCGAGTATTACCTGACCCTGCTCGACCAGTTGGAAATGGAGTTCACACACGTTCATCATCTGCTCAAGGAAATTTTCGCCAGCGCCGGAACGCGCGTGCTGCCCATGACCGACCTCGACCATTTCAAGCATTACAAAACTTTTCTCAATCCGTCGCTGGCCGACCGGTTTGATTTTGACGCCGCCCAGGATTTTCAGCCGGAACTTTCCGTTCAGGAAAATTGCTGGCACAGCGAAGGCAACGGCCAGAGCGATTTTGGATTCTACATGGACGGCCATTATCATTCCGTCATCGCGCTCACCCGCTGGCCGCGCACCACCTATCCCGGCATCATCCAACGCCTCACCAATCTGCGGCTGCTGGACTACGCCATCACGGTCAATGTTGATCCGCTGCCCATCACCCAGGAAATCAACAAGGAGGAAAAAGAACATGACCGCGTGGCCGGCGACTATGCCAGCGAAAAGAAAATCTCGCTGCTTACCGTCATGGAAAAAAAGCAGAAGAAGATTCATGCGCTCATGCAGGGACAGACGATTCCGTTCAAGGCGCTTTTTGTCATCCGCATTTGGGACAAATCGAAGGACGGGCTGAATGCGAAAGCCAGCGCCATCAAGAACGCCATCAACTCGATGAATTCCGCGCAGTATTTCGAGAGCAATCTGCCCAGCACTTCCAAAAATCTTTTCTTCCAGACGTGGCCGGGCTGGACGTGGGGACGCTACGAACATCGCAAACTGTATTCTGAACATCGTTATCTGGCCGACATGCTGCCTGTCACCAGCACGTTCACCGGCCATCTGGCAACCGCCGAGGCCATCTTCGACGGCCCCAACAATAATTTGATCGGCGTGGAAACTTTCTCCGGCTCGAAGGACAATCAATCGCCGCAACACGCGGTGTTGTTGGGGATGTCGGGCGCGGGCAAATCCGTGACGGTTTGCGATTTGCTTTCACAAACGGAAGGATACTTCGCCTACACCGTCATCATTGAGGAGGGATTGAGTTACGGCATCTACACGCAGACCGTCGAGGAGGGCGCGCGGCCCATCATCATTCATCCTGACGGCGATCTCACCATCAATTACCTCGACACGAAAGGTCTGCCGCTGACACCCGATCATTTGTCGGCGGCGACCGCCCTTGTCGCCCGCATGATTGGCACCTCGGCGCAGGAGGACAAGCAGATGCTCCGGCAGGCGCAAATCGCCAAATACCTGAACCTGCTTTACGAGGATTCGTTTCAGGACTGGCAGAAAAAAAGGCACGAGCAGTTGCTCGACATCGCCCGGCACGCGCTGGCGTTGCAAAAATTCCGCGCCGAAAAAATGCCGCCGGGCGCGACCACCCTCGAAACTTTTGCGGACTTCCGCGACCAGGCGGGGTCAGGACTCATATCGTCCAACACAGAACGGCGCTTCAATGAATGGGGACAGGAGTATCTCGCCCAATTCGACGAAGGCACGGCTCTGAAATTCCTGAAAGACCCCAGGACCAGTCGCGAAGTCCGCAACCTCGCTTTCGCCTACTTCACCCCGGAAGAATTTCCGACGCACCGGATGCTTCAGGAACTGATGATGCTCGACCCGGTCGGTTCGGAGCGCGACCAGATCATCGAAATCGCCACGCTCATTCTGCCGTGGTGTCGCGACGGCAACTACGGCTGCCTCTTCGACGGCGTGACAAACATTTCACTTACGGGAAAAATAGCGCACTTCGAGTTGGGTTACATTCCCGAATCGGCGAAGGAGTTGAAAGCCGCCGCTGGTTTTCTAATCACCAATCACGCGCGCAAGCACATCATCACGCTGCCGCGTGCCGTGCGGAAACGGAACGTCTATGAGGAAGTCGCCCGCTTCCTCGACATTCCCGGCGGGCAGGAAATCGTCCAAGAGTCTTACGCCCAATTGCGGAAATTCAATTGCTGGAACATTTCCATCGTCCAGCAATACGCACGGTTCAAACAGTCGCGCATCCGCTCCGCCGTGTTTGGCAACAGCCGGCAATTTTTCATTATGCGCCAGAACGACCGCGCCGACTTGGAAGACATGGCCCATGACATCGCGCTGCCCGAAGTGACCAAGCACGCGATCATGAATTATCCGCTGCCCGACCATCAGTCAGGGCAGAAGTATTCGCCGTTCACTTATTTTCACACCGACTCCGGCCGGAATCTTTGCGGCACGGCTCACAACATTTCGTCGCGCGAAATGCTCTATTGCAGTTCGTCCAGCGGCGAACATTTCGACAAACGCGCCCGCGAGCTTCGCCAAAGCACCAACATCGTCGAGGGCATCATCGCCCACGCCAATTCCCCCGCATAAACCAAAATCAAAACACTTATGAAAAAATTATTTGTTCAATTCATCCCCCTTGCCTGTGTCGTGTGCCTGTTCACGGGCTGCGCCGCCGTGACCCGGACTGCCACTGATGTCGGCTTGGGCGCGGGCGGCGCGGCTCTCGGCGGTGTGCTTTCCAAAGGCAATCCCGCCGCCGTCGCGGGCGGCGCGGTGGGCGGAGTCGTTCTTGGCGAGGGACTCCACTACGCCAACAGCAAACAGAACGACAAGTCCTACCAGACCGGCTACGACAAAGGCCGCAGTGATGCCGTCAAACAACAATACTGGCTCTACGTTTCCATGCAGCAGGCCAAGGCCGGTGATGAAGGCCGTATCCGGCTCTACCAGGTGCATCTGCCCGAACAAGTCATTGATGGCGTGATTTTCAAACCCACCACCCAAAACCTCCGCATTGAAGAATAGGAGGAAAATAATTGCCCGCTAAACCACCAAAAAAAGGAAAGGAAAACAAACATGAAAAAACTAATCGTAGCAGCCCTCATCGCCCTGCCGCTGGCGTTCTCCGCCCGCGCACAGTGGATCGTCTATGACCCGACGATGAGCATCGAACAGATATTGGATCAAGCCGAGAACATCGCCAAATACGTCACCATGATTGACAACCAGGTGCAGCAAATTGACACGCTCACCAGCCAGTTGAGTGAGTTTAAGAACTATGAATCCCTGTTCGGCAATCCGTCTCAAGTGGTGCTGTCAATGGTTGCGCCATTGAACGCCGATTTGCAGAGCCTGGAGCCGGGGGTGAACCTCGAAAAACTCGTCGCCAATGCCGACGGGACTTCGGCGCTGACCTACAATGATTCTGGCATCTACGCCACGGTGGGCACCAGCTTCCAGACGCCGGGCGGCCAGACCATCCAAC